>ENA-UESE01000016-UESE01000016.1-human-gut-metagenome-genome-assembly--contig:-NODE-16-length-301678-cov-10.124953_pt1 | contig 301678 bp, 224 predicted proteins | sample MGYA00242995_ERZ507996 | MGnify/ENA primary metagenome ERZ507996 (study PRJEB26167, sample SAMN06115489) | human gut metagenome | host: Homo sapiens | place: China:Sichuan | collected 2015-04-15...
TTCCGCCAGCATCTTCGGACTGGATAAGACAGATCCCGCTACCGGTAAAACATACAAAGAACTGTATTGGAACAAAACCTCTCTGAAAAGCAGACATAACCCGCTAAACATGTTCCTCTCCTATCATATCCTAGACCGATTGTTCACCAGTACGGCCAAACTCATCAACTGCTGGCAAATCTACACAGCCTACGCTGACCCCACGGAATGGATTAGCACGCTACTCGATTTTTCCACCATCAAACTGGAAAAAGTATATCGTACAATCGATCCGGCAGTGGAATACGAACGCGACTTCTACATCAACCACAGCGAAGCGTGTGTTTACAACAATTACGAACGTATCAGAGGGGCACATCTGACAATCCCTGAAAATGCCGACAATTTCTCACTAAACGTAGCGTATTATTACGTGGACGATGTTCTGGCTTACGACCAGACTATGCGCAACCAAGTGATGAACACGCGTATACGCATAGATGTACTGACTCTTTGGCCCGAACTCACCACCAACAACATCCGCCTTTGCGGCAATCCCACACAAGGATACAATGCCGGAGACAATAGCGAAGAAGGAACAGAAGGCGGAGGACACAACTGGTATCTTCCACCCGGATATTTGGACAACGTAACATTTGGTGAAAATACCATATTTTTCTTAGAGCGCCCTATCATCCAATGGTCCAATATGGGAGGAGACGTAGTAGGTATTTTAGGAACAAGTTACGACGTAACGTTCCGGCTACCAAACGTCCCACCCGGCACGTACGAGCTACGCTTGGGCTATACAGCCTTGGAATCTCGCGGCATCGGACAAGTCTACGTAGACGGTATCCCCCAAGGCCTCCCCATGGACATGCGCATCTTCGGTAACGACGGAAGAATCGGCGGTCTCTACAACGGGTGGGCTGGCTGGAGAAACAAAGATGAAAACTCAAGCGGTATTTACACAACGGAAGAGCTGGAAGAAAACGCGCGCATCATGAAAAACAACGGCTACTATAGCGCGCCTAAGAGCGTGTTCTTCGGTAACGACGGCAACGATATTCCGAGATATAATGCAAGTAATTGTACCCTTTATTATAATTCATGCAACTTACTGCGCCGTAAGATATGTACTGTGGAAGTAAAAGCCAATACCCACCACACCGTACGCTTGCGCTCCGTATTGACCAGTAGTGAAACCTCTGACTTTACCCTCGACTTCATGGAATTGGTTCCGATAGATATATGTGGAGCCGGAGGACTCGGTGAAGACCTCTATTAAACACCTTCCGCAATGCACCATAATCCCATCTGTATCCGGCTTTCTAACAAGGTCGGAATACAGATGGGATATTTCATGCCATAAAAAGACAGTTTTGACGGATAAACGTATCTTCTCACAAACAAAAGTGAAAGAAAATAAAGTTTCGGGCGTATTTAGGATTTTTCATACTTCTTCTTGCCATATTCATCACATATCAGCTATATTTGCTTCTTACGATTGTATTCATTAAAACTTTAACGTATGAAGAATTGGAGAATAGAGGCCATTATCTTGGCCGTAGGACTGTCATTGGCCGGCGTATTTGTACGCAATGGCCTCAGTGAGTTTTCATCCCGCAGCCGCGTAGTAACCGTCAAAGGACTGGCCGAAATGGAAGTAAAAGCCGATAAGGTTACGTGGCCGCTGACTTATAAAGTCTTGGGAAACGATATGGTATCCCTTTATAACGAGATAGAGGAATCCAATGCAAAAATCATCGCATTCCTGAAAAGCAAAGGGGTCAAGGAGAATGAAATCAGCGTAAACGCCCCGGAGATCATCGACACCAAAGCCGAACGCTATAATACGACCGTACAACCCTACCGCTACAATGTAACTACGGTCATCACGGTCACCTCTAAGCAGGTAGATTTAGTGAGAGGTCTCATCAACGAACAAAGCGAACTGCTCAAACAAGGAGTAGCCATCGTTTCCGGGGATTACCGCTACAACGTGACATACGATTACACGAGCCTCAACGATATCAAACCGAAGATGATAGAGGAAGCCACCAAAAATGCACGTACGGCTGCCGAAAAGTTTGCCAAAGACTCGGAAAGCAGTTTGGGAAGCATACAACGCGCCTACCAAGGACAGTTCTCCATCGAGAACCGAGATCCGAACACACCTTATATCAAACAGGTACGTGTCGTAACAACGATCGACTACTCGCTCGAGGACTGACCCGGGAGCTCAGACAGGGAAACATATTACCGAGGAGTTACGTTTTAGCCAAAAGAGCAGAAAGACATACTACCTCAGGAGGCATCTTTCAGACAGAAGAACAAAAGAACAGAAGGGTATATTTCCACGAATACCGTTTCCTTTTGCAACTTCCGGAGGATTCACAGTCGGGAAATGGATTCCAACAGACCAAGTATATCAGCAGGGCTGTCCGCAAAACGGACGGCCCCGTTTCGTTCCAAGAAATCCCGGTCGCGGAAACCCCATAATACAGAAATACACGGAAGCCCCGCATGGGCAGCCGTAGCCACATCTACATCCGAGTCTCCTACGTAAACGGCTTCGTCCTTTTCCACCCCCAGTTCCTGCAATGCGATTTCCACCATGTCGGGAGCCGGTTTGCGACGTGTGCCGACACGCTCTCCTACAGCCACTTGTACCGTATCCTGAAAATAATGACGATAAAGTTCATCCACCCCGCCTTGCAGTTTATTCGACACAATGGCAATCTTATAACCGGCTGTTTTCAGTTCATGCAACAAATCTGCAACACCCGGATATAAATCAGTCTTCACCATGCAATGTTCCACATAATAGCGTTTAAAACAGTCGAACACAGCCTCAAACCTTTCACTATCCGTACCGGCAGGTACGGCGCGTTCCATCAATTTGCGCACTCCGTTACCCACGAAACGACGCACCTCCTCCACACTGCGCGTAGGAAATCCGAACTGTGCCAGGGCATAATTCGTACTGTCTGCCAAATCATCCAACGTATTAAGCAACGTACCGTCCAAATCAAAAACGATCGTAGTAATTTTCGTCATCCTTTCGCTCTCCTCCATTAAACCAAACTTTCCGCAAAGGTACAAAAAAGCGGCCTGCGCACAAGCGCAAGCCGCAGAAAGAACAAAAACATCTATATTCTTTAATTCTAAATCAGAATGCGTAACCCAGACGAATCATGTGGTTTACGGCTCCTGCAGGACCGTCTTCCCATACTTCTCCAAACCCACGCTTAAAGGTGTAGTCTATATTAATTCGTTTGTACCACACGCCCATTCCTATAATAAGACCTCCGTCGCAACGCTTGTAATCCTCAATATCTCCAATCTTCACGTCACCATCATCATCGCCGAAGTCATATTTACCAGCCATATCCACGCCGAAGAAAGCTCCGAAACGGCCGTCCACCGCAAGGTTATCCGTCAGATTATACTTATAACCCACCGTAAGAGGAATATTGAAGTTATGGGCACGGAATTTGGCATCGCTATGGTTTACGTCGAACCCGCGTGTTCCAAACATTACGCCTGTATTCCAATATGCTCCTTTATAGAAGTTCTTATTAAAATCAAGGCTGAAATTATACCCCGGCAACATGTCGATTCCTCTCGTATTGTCCCCCTTGAAATTGTTAGCGGCAAAACCACCACGGAGTATCAACTGACCACCCCAAATTTGTGCATTCACTGTAGCCGTTCCCACCATGAGAGCCGCTACCAACATTAAAAAGATTTTTTTCATAATTTTTAAGTTTTTAAATTGAACAATATCGGTACATTCGCTGTACCTTATACAAATATAGTAAAATAAAATCTATCCCGAACAGATTTCAGAGAAAAAAACTGCTCAATCCTACAAAAAGGAAACAAATAAATCCCTAATGACCAAAAAATAACAATGATTGAAAAGAAAGGCTACACAAGAACACGGTTTATCTCTTCATAAGAGAGCAACTATTTAATGCAAAAATATTCAAAAGATTGTATAATACAAAATTATACTTCAATAAAATACAAATTATGTGCGTAAAATGTTGAGAAAGTTAAGAAATACCTTTTTTCAGAGGAATATATCATGCTGTAAAAGAAGATAAAACGTTCCGGAGTTGCTCTCTTATGAAGAGATATACATTTTTGAGAAGAAGAAACAGGACCTGATAATAAGGTTCAATGCTTTTAAACTAAAGAAAAAAACACAGATATGAGATTCGGAATACAACCTTATAGTATGGTTTTTCTACTCGCTTTAGCTTGTGAATCGACTATGGCTCAAAGCGTAGACTACTCGGTAGTGTCCGTTCCGGAAGAATCGGGAACCGACTTCACCCAAATCTCCCAAACCACGGATTACGTGTGTATGCCGGAAGTCAAACGAAGCAACCGAGGCATCGGTTGGTTCTCCAACCGCATCTTGGATATTTCCACAGACGGAAGCCAAATTGCCTATCTGTCTTTCCGCAACAACACGACCAATATCTTCATTAAAGATTTGAGTAAACAAGGCTCTTCCATCCAGAAGACCAACCGTACTGCCGTATTGGACTTTTCTTATTCACCCGACGGTAAGCAAATCGTGTTCTCCGAGGCTCGCGGGAAAACCAACCAGATATTCCAAACGTCTGCCGACAAGGGTTTCGTATGCAGGCAAATCACGTCCGGCAACATGGACTATTCTCCGATTTATTCGGCAGACATGAAATTGATATTCTTTGCCCGACAGGAAAACAAAAGCATCAGCATTTGGAGCCACGACATGCAGAACAACTTTTTAGCCAACTACTCCCAAGGACTGAACCCTTACCCCGTCAAAGGCGAACCGGCATTCATCTGCGTGCGCCCCAATGCTGCGGGACACAGCGAGATATGGAAGGTCAACTACGAAACGGGCGTGGAAGAGTGTATCGTCTCGCAACCCGATCGCGACTTCACCTCTCCTTCCATCTCACCGGACGGGCAATGGCTGTTGTTCGTGGGAAGCAGTAAAATAGAAACCGGTTCTTTTTCTTATTACAATACCGACTTGTTCGTATCGCGTTTAGACGGAACCGGATTCGCCCAACTCACCTACCATGCCGCAGACGACCTCAGCCCCGTGTGGAGCAAAGACGGACGCTACATCTACTTCGTGTCCCAGCGCGGCAACAAAGAGGCCAAAGCCAACATTTGGCGTATGACGTTCAATTATTAGTGTTAAATCATAGATTTATTCATTTCAAAATTTAGAGATTATGAAAAAGTTTAAGTGTTTATTGACCGCGATGTTGTTAGGTTGCTCTACAATGTCTTTCGCACAGTTCATGAACGGCGGCGGTTCATCGTCATCATCCTCGGACAACACCCCCTGGAAAGGCTTACGTTTCTCTTACGACCGTACGTTCGTTAACATTGACATTGACGACGCTCCATCACAAGACATGAACGGTTTTTCATTGGGGTATGTACAGTCATTCAGTATCGCAAAGAAACTGCCGTTGTTCTTCGAAACCGGTGCCGGCATTAACTTCGCACGTTACAGCGACAGCGAAAGTGACAGCGAAACGATTTACGGTTATACCATCAGCGCCGAAAACAAATGGTCTACCACAACGTTAGGTTTAACTATCCCTCTCAACGTTGTTTACAAAATCAATATCAACGATAAATTGGCATTGAAACCCTACACCGGTTTTTATTTGAGAGTAAACCTGATGTCTAAATCAAATGACAAAATGGAAGTCAGCATCCCGTCGGAATTTTCTCAATATGTAGATGCCAGCGATTACGAATGGGACGAAGATTACAATAACTTCGATAAAGACGACGTAGGCGAGGACGGCACATGGAACCGCGTACAGTTCGGCTGGCAAATCGGTGCCACTCTCGACATCAACAAGTTTAATGTAGGAATCGGATATGCTCTCGATTTCAACGAAATTGCAGAAAAGACAAAATGCGGTATCTTCTCCGCTCGCTTAGGTTTCAATTTCTAAACAGACATCTTACGAGAAGAATATCAACGGAAACACGCCACAAACGGCATGTTTCCGTTTTTTATAAAAGTAAATCAGTACCTTTTTTATAACTTTGCGGCATCAAACCAACCCTATATCACCATGCTCAACGGACACGGAGACGACTCATACCGGTACGGCCGCAAGATAACCCTGAACTTCAGCAGCAATGTATATCACCATACATCGCTTGCTCCTTTATTCCGGCATCTGGAAAACTGTTGGGAACAAGTACGTTCCTATCCCGAACCGTCGCCGCATGCCGTAGAAAGCCAACTGGCTCAGGCGATGGGGATAAGCGCGGAATCGGTCTGCCTGACGAGCGGAGCCACGGAAGCCATCTATCTGATTGCGCAGACTTTTTCCGGAAGACGTTCCTGCATTCTGTCCCCCACGTTTTCGGAATACGCGGATGCCTGTCGCCTGCACGGCCATCAGGTACGGTCCATCTATACCACCGACCATCTGCCGAAGGATGCGGACATCGTGTGGATCTGCAATCCGAACAACCCGACCGGGGCCGTCCTTCCCCACGACGAGATGAAACGGCTGACCGCGCAGCATCCGGACGTCCTGTTCGTCATCGACCAAAGTTATGAGGATTTCACCCCGCGCATGTTGTTCTCTCCGCATGAAGCCGCCGCACTATCCAACGTCATTTTGCTCCATTCCCTGACGAAACGTTTCGGCATCCCGGGATTGCGCGTCGGCTACCTGACCGCCCGGCAGGAATGGACGGCACGTATCCGACGGAACAAAATGCCATGGTCGGTCAACACGTTGGCATTGGAAGCCGCCCTCTTCCTGACGGAGCACGAAAAAGACTTCCGCATCGACTTGCAATCCCTATTAGAAGAGCGGGCGCGCGTGGCCGGACAGTTGGAAGCCCTGCGCATAGCCGAAGTTTGGCCGGGGGAAACTCACTTCCTGTTGGCCCGGCTGCGGATGGGAAAGGCCTCGGCACTGAAAGACTACTTGGCCGAAACGCACGGCATGCTCATCCGCGATGCCGGCAATTTTGAAGGATTAGACGAACGGTACTTCCGCATAGCCGTACAATCTCCCGAAGAAGATGACCGCCTGTTGGCCGCCATCGGAGAGTGGATGTTTTCCATATAACCACGCCCATGCACAGCATTATTCCTTTACTTATCGGATGGGGGTTGGACCTCTGCGCCGGAGACCCCGCCCGGCTGCCGCACCCCATAGTGGCTTTCGGCCGCTGGATCAGTTTTTTTGAGCGGAAGGCCAACCACGGAGACCACCGGCGTGCCAAAGGGACTTTCTGGACCGTCACCACGCTCTGCACCCTCTTCCTATCCGCCCATCTCGCCTTGGCCGCCTTATGGACGGCTTGCCTGCAATGGGAGGCCGGGGGAACTTACTTGTATTATCTCGTGACGGGCATACTCATCTTTTACTGTCTGGCAGGCACGACGCTCATTCGGGAAGTGCGCATGGTATTCTGCGCCGCCGACCGTTCTTTGGAAGAAGGAAGGCGGCAAGTAAGCCGCATCGTGGGACGGGATACAAGCCGCCTCAGCGACCAGGAAATACGCACCGCCGCTCTGGAAACTTTGGCGGAAAACCTGAGTGACGGTGTCATTGCCCCGTTATTCTGGCTCTACGTGTTGGGTATTCCGGGGATGCTGACTTATAAAATGATCAACACCATGGATTCCATGCTCGGCTACCGCACCGAACGGTTCAAGGACTTCGGCCGCGCAGCCGCCCGGATAGACGATGCCGCCAACTACCTGCCCGCCCGTCTCACCGCCCTGCTGATGGCGTTGGCCGCGTACATCCCCTTCCGGAAAGGCAAAAGTGCCCGCAACCTGAAAGAAGAACTGCGTTTCATCCGCCGCTACGGACGGATGCACGCCAGCCCCAACTCCGGCTACCCCGAAGCGGCGTTGGCCGGCATACTGGACTGCCGCTTCGGCGGGCCGCACCACTACTTCGGCGAGTATTGTTTCAAACCGTACATCGGAAACCGCCTGCGCCCGCTCACCACAACCGACATGCAACAGGCCGTGACCGTCAACCGGCGTGCGGAAATCCTGATGATCCTGACGGGCGTCTTACTCTACCTCCTCTGACGACAAGATGCGATAGAACTTCACCATATCCAAATTCCGCCGCACATGGGCAGCCAAAAGATCGTATTGCCTTTCTTTGTAGTCTGCATAGTCCTCCGTGGTCCCGCAGGCCACCTCCTCCGTATAAGGAGCCAAAAGGAAATCCAAGACAGAAGGGTTGTCCAGAATGCCATGGATGTAAGTCCCCATGCAACGGTCGTGGACGTAACACCCGTCGGCTGTCCCGTCTGCCAACCGATTCAAGGGGACGAAGGATTGCCCCGCCTCGTCGGCCACCGTCCTGCCCATGTGGATTTCATAGCCCCGACACAGCGTTCCGGAACCGCGAAAACGGAACTCCACCTGACGGGTCACTTTCTCCCGGCCGATGACCGTATGCACGGGCAATAGCCCCAGACCGGACAAGCGTGCCGGTGTGCCTTCCACCCCGCCGGGGTCGGCCACCTCCGTGCCCATCATCTGATAGCCTCCACAAATCCCCATGACGGTCTTGCCGCTCCGAGCGGCTTGTACCACGGCCTCGGCCAGGCCGTTGCGTTTCAGTTCACGCAAGTCGTCCAACGTGCTCTTGCTACCGGGCAACACGATGACGTCCGCTTTCTGCAACTCATCCGCCCGGTCGGTGTAATACAGGTGCACCCTGCCGTCGCGTTCCAAGCGGTCGAAATCCGTGAAGTTCGACAAGTGGAGCAACTTCACCACGGCCACGTTCACCCGTCCCGCTGCGGCACGGTCGTTCTTCTGCTCCAGTTCCACGGAATCCTCCTCCTCAATCTGTATGTCGTGGAAATAAGGTATCACCCCAAGTACCGGCACGCCGCACACTTCCTCCATCATCCGCACGCCGTCGTCGAACAACCGGCGGTCGCCCCTGAATTTGTTGACGATGATGCCCTTTATCCGTCGACGGTCTTCAGGCGTCTGCAACATGATGGAACCGTAAGCCGAAGCGAAAACCCCGCCCCGGTCGATGTCCGCCACCAAAAACACGTCGGCCCCGGCATGGCGGGCCATGGACATATTCACGATGTCGCGGTCCCGCAGGTTGATTTCGGCGATGCTGCCGGCCCCCTCCATCACGATGGGGTTGTAACAGACGGCGAGCCGGTCGAACGCTGCACACACCGCTGCCCGCAACTCCTCGCGTCCGCCCCGGCGGAAGTAGTCGTAAGCCGAACTGTTGCCCACGGGCCGCCCGTTGAGCACCACTTGCGACGTATGGTCGGAATTCGGTTTGAGCAACACGGGATTCATGTCCGTGTGGCACGGTATGCCGGCCGCTTCGGCCTGCACGGCCTGCGCCCGCCCTATCTCAAACCCTTCGGGAGTGGCGTACGAATTGAGCGACATGTTCTGTGCCTTGAACGGAGCCGGACGGTAACCGTCTTGCCGGAGAATGCGGCACAAAGCCGCTGCCAGTACGCTCTTGCCCACGTCGCTCCCCGTACCGGCCAACATGAAAGGATGTAATTTTCTCATGGACAAATCATGGATGATTATGCCGCAAAGTTAAGGCGAAATCCGTGATAATAAAAATGAATCTTTTTATCTGACAATCCGCATTTTCTTGCAAAAAACACACCACACTATAAATCAACGTCTTGCAAATACAAAATCAATCTACTGAGACTGATTTTTCAATCTGCTGCAAACGATTTTTCATTCTCAGCCAAACGATTTTCCGTTCTCAGCCGAACGATTTTCCGTTCTCAGCCGAACGAAATCACCCCTTCCGCCCATACGTGTCCGCCTTCCGGAAGTCTGACAAACATAGACGTGGAGCGCCATTTGCCTGTCCCGGAAACACAAAAAAAGGTTGCCCTTGTCTTACCAAGGACAACCTCCATATCATCAAACGCTTACGGACGCGAAAAGAACTGCTTACTGTATTTCAATCACACGGTTCACTTTTGCTTTCTCTTCCGGAGTGCGTTTCGGAAGCGTGATGTTCAATACTCCGTCACTCACATTTGCACTGATCTTGTCTTTCTCCACGTCATCCGGCAAAACCAGAGCCTGCTGGAACTTGGCGTAAGAAAACTCACGACGCAAATAGCGTTTGTTCTTCTTGTCTTCCTCTTTCACCTCGTTCTTTTTCTCCATCGAGATAACCAGTTCTCCGTCTTCGCCCAAATGGATGGTAAAATCTTCTTTCGTCATACCCGGGGCGGCTACTTCCACTTTATAGTCTGCATCACTTTCTATCACGTTGATAGCCGGTGCTGTGGCGTTCACCTTGCCCATCCATTCATTGTCGAAAAAGTCGTTAAACAAACTCGGTAACCAATTCTGACCATTGTACTTTCTAATCGGTGACATAATCTTCATCTCCTATCTTTTAAGTTATACATTCATTTTTTCTTTCCGGACGGCCTTCCTGTCGGTTGCCCCGTCCGCCTGAATAAAATACAAACCCCGTACCCGGAAACTCCATAACTTCATCGGACCGTCCGGGATTAAACTTTTGAAAACCTTTTTAAGCCCATACGGACTGATTTTAAAATTGTGCAATCCTTTTTAGCACCCACTCTTTTTTTCAACTGACATTATTGGCGCAGAAAACGACAAAATGTCAGTAATCAGCAGTTTATTGTTTTCTTTTTCTGTCTTTTATTTCATTATATTTTACTTCGCAAGGATAAATCCTTATATTTGTAGCATGATTATTCTACTTTCAATCCCAAAACACCTGATGAAACAGAAATTTCCCAAAAGGCACAGCGGCATCTGCGCCTTGATGGCCGGAACGGCCTTGCTCGCAGCCTGTCATTCCTCCTCGGAAAGCCGGCATGAAACGGGACGGGTTGACGCGGCTTCCACCACTCACCGGCCGACGGGCACCATAAACGTCACCGCCACGAGCCAAGCGGGCGTGTCGTCACCTGTGGTGTACATCTATAAAATGAAAAAGGACTACTCCAAGTTAGTGCCCGTACTGATGAACGAAGAACGCACGCGTATCGTGTCCTATCCCGACCCCATAGACCTGCAACGGGGCGGCAAGCCCGCCTTGCCGACTCCGCTCGAAGGAGGCTATTGGTTAGACAACCGGGGGATTGGCCCCACCGTGGCTTTCCTCTCTTATACCTACGAGGAATATATCCGGCTGGCCGCACCTCCCAGTCGCGAGGAGATGATGGAACGCATCGTGGACAAATACCCGCTCACGGAGATACGCGCCTGCGGCCGCCGTGCCGACTACAAGGATATCGTGACGGAACTGAACGAAAAAATACGGCGCGAAGGATGGAAATAATCCGCCGCCATACACATTATTAATATAATAGAAAAAAAGATGAAGAAAATGACTTTCAAAATTTACATGGCGGCCTGTTGCGCCGCAGTGGCCTTCAGTGCCTGCAGTGAAGAAGATGCTACCCTGCACGGTGTGGCACCGGCAAAGATCGGCACCATCAGCCTGAACACCGGCAAAGATCAAGTGCGTCCCGGCCAACCCCTGACAGCCTCCATCGCCCTCCCCACAGGCGGGCAGAACATCAGCGAAGCAACTTACACATGGGGGTCACTGAACTATCCTTCGGAAAAGGAAGAAAACGGAACGGCCTATTTCAGCTTCACCGCACCCGAAGAACCGGGACAATACAGTTTATCGTTCAACGCCCGTTACTCGTTCCTCGGCCCTGATGCGGAAGGCAACTTTTATAAAGACATGAGCAGCACGCTGGACTACACAGTCATCTCCTGCGACATCTTCAGCAGTTTTTGGAATGACGACCTCGCCACTACACTGAAGGTCTATCCCCGGCTCACGGAAAGCACGTCGCAACCCGGCACTTATTTGGGTACATTTGCGGATAAGTTATCCTCCAGTTCCTTCTCCACCATCAACCGCGCCTTCACATTCAACGACAACATCCTGTCGAAAATCACGGAATATGAAATCTACACCAATACGGACGTAAGTACCTACGCCAGAAAATTCTACGTCGTGCGCACCTATGCCCAAAGAAGATTCAATATGGAAGTAGAGACCGAGTATTATGACGACGCATCGACTCCCGGCCTCCATACCCCGATAGCCGAAGAAGACTGGAACGATGAGAATTGGAAGAACGAGATGGGGCAAAAACTCCAAGCAGGTACCCTCCGCCTCTACTGCAAATTACAGGACGAACACACCCAACTCTGGCTGAGTGCATTCGACACCGGTGACGGCAGCGGCATCTACCTCGTCCGCGACTACACGGCGAATACCGTCAGATAAATCACAAACCATAACAATTTATATACAATGAAACATCGTTACCTCCTTTGGCTTGCGGTCGCCCTTATCGGTACACAGCCTCAGCCGAGCCCCGCAAAGAAGCGCAGGCACGGCAAATAGCAGAGGAGTTCCTCGCCGCCAAACGTGTGACCGCCACACGTGCCGCCGCACCGCTTACCTTGGCAGCCACGTCCGAGACCTCCCCCTTGAAACGCGGCCTCGGCACGGCACAACCGGCATGGTACGCCTATAACCAAGGCTCGGAAGCTTTCGTTATCGTCTCCGGGGACGACCGCATGGCCGACATTCTCGGTTACTCCACCGAAGGCGCATTCCGCACCGGGGACATGCCCACCGGACTCAAAGTCTTGCTCGACGCATACGCCGCGCAGGCCGGGCATATCCGCCAAACAGGAGAAGCACCCGACGGGCGGCAAACGTTCAGCCTGAAACAGGAAGACACGTCGTTCCCCGAAACCGTCGCTCCCTTGCTCGGCGACATCAACTACGACCAAGGCACACCCTACAACAAATTCTGTCCCGAACTCAACGGTGAACAGATGGTGACGGGCTGTGCTGCAACGGCCGCCGCAATGATCATGCGCTACTATAAATATCCGGAGCGCGGCACAGGCAACTATTCCTATACCACGGAGACCCACCAATTCCCCGTGGAATTCGATTTCGGCAACACGCCTTTCGACTGGGACAACATGCTGCCTGCCTACAACTATGGCGAATACAACGAGACACAAGCCAATGCAGTGGCCACACTGATGAAAGCCTGCGGCGTGGCCGCACAAATGGACTATGCCTCGACATCGAACACCTCCTGTGAGGAGCTCATGCAAGGCATGGTGAAATATTTAGGCTATGACCCGTCGGCCTATTTCACATACAGGTCTCTCTATTCTTCCGAGGAATGGATGAACCTCATCAAAACGGAGCTTTCGGCCAAGCGGCCTGTGCAATATAACGGACAAGACGCCACAATTGGCGGCCATGGTTTTGTCATCGACGGCTACGACAGCGACGACCTCGTGCACGTGAATTGGGGATGAGGAGGAGCTGACAACGGGTATTTTGAATTATATTCCCTTAATCCGGAAAGTCTTGACATCGGAGGAGGTGGAGGAGGCTTTAAGTTCCTCCAACGCATGATAGTCGGCCTGATGCCCCAGACCGGCACACCGGTGCCTTCCTGCCATTTATACATGGACGATGCCGAATATGAAAACGGAACCTTCCGCTTGAACAATATTACAAACTCCGGCTACATATTCGACGGGGAAATCACCCTTATGGCCGAAAAGGACGCTACGGCACAACCGTTCTCCAAATCTTACCGGACAGAAAACGAGGTTCCTACCGAGGCATCCATAGAGTTTTTAACTTTCAGCGGCTTCGACCCGACAGCGTTAGCACCGGGAACATACCGAATATACCCGGCCGCACGCCAAGCCGGACAAGAAGAATGGAAAGAAATACGGAAAAACCCCAATGCCACAAAAGAATTTTACCTCGAAGTATTCCAGGACGGCTCTTCCGAATGGCACGCCTCCGGCCGGGAAGCCGTAGTGAACATCACTCCCTCCGGTAAGCTTTACAGCGGCTATAATGCAGATTTCAAGGTGGAGATACGGAACGAGGAAAAAAACAGTGAGTTTCACAATGACGTATATGCCCTGCTAATAGACATTGAAAGGAACGAGCTAATGGATTATTTTCCCGTAGGAAGTTTCTGCCTGCCCGCTCTCGATGACACCACGTTCACCGCCACACGGACATTGCCCGCAGTGGAAGAAGGGCGGTACGGAATACAGGCGGCTATCCTCATAGGCTACGGGATTCACGCAATAAGTCCCCTCGTGGAGATAGACATCGAGGAAGCCGACTTGGCCGAAGGCTTCAACCTGACAGGCGGACTCGACAAGGCATCGTACGAACAAGGCGAGACCATGACCTACAAGGGAAGCATCGACATCGAAGGCCACAGCGGCGATATGTATACAGACCTGTTCGTAATCGGCATTTATCCGAAAGAACTGGGCGACCCCTTGCAATACCAAATCTTGCAAGTCACGGCAACAAAAGAAAAACCCATGCACTTTGAATTGCAATTCAAGGCTACCCTCCAGCCGGACGACTACCGTTTCATCGTGGCGAATCACAACGGCACCGAAATAGCACAGACTACCTATTTCGAGATTACCGAACCTTCGGCGATACAAGGCATGGCCGCACAAACGGCTGACGCTCCTGTCTATTGCTCCGCCCCGGGAGAAACGGACATCCGTTTCCGCTATGGCGGAAAGGTGGCACGTGCCGACCTTTACGACAGCCGAGGACAACGGCTTCTCTCTTCCGACAAGCCTGAAAGCGCGGACGGAAACTACCGTATTACCGCCGGACAGTTGCACCATGGAATCTACCTGTTGCGTGTCGTGACGGCCTCCGGCACCGCCCACACACTGAAATTTGTGCGGTAACACGGTGCAAACATAAAGCATCGCGTCCCTGTATGCCATTGCACGTTTCCGGGGAAACGTCAGGCCATACAGGGACGCGATGTTTTCAACAAACGATAAAACTATTGTTTCATCAAGTATGCCTTGAATCCGGCAAAGTCCTTGCCCATCGGGATACTCTTCTTCTCCCCTTTCATGAAGGCGGCCAACTTTTCAGGTATGTCCACCGGACCGCCGATGATATTCTCCACCGTGGCCTGGAACTTGGCCGGATGTGCCGTTTCGAGAAACACACCGCATTCGCCCTCACGCAGCCCCTCGCTTAAAGCACGGAAGCCGCAAGCCCCGTGCGGGTCGAGCAAGTAACCGTTCGTTTCATAACAAGCCTTCACGGTCTCGGCAATCTGCGCGTCGGTATAAGTCGCCCCGCTGATTTCAGCCGTAATGGCCGCGTGGCTTCCCTTGTATAAGTCGTAGATTCGGGCAAAATTACTGGGGTCGCCCACATCCATGGCATTGGCGATGGTCTGCACCGACGCACGGGGATGGTATTCTCCCGTCTGCAAATAATTATAGAAGATGTCGTTGGCATTGTTGGCTGCAATGAAACGCTTCACCGGCAAACCCATCACCTTGCCAAACAATCCGGCCGTGATGTTGCCGAAGTTTCCGCTCGGCACGCATACCACTAATTGGTTGGCCTTACCGAGCTTCTTCATCTGGGCATAGGCGTAGAAATAGTAAAATGCCTGCGGCAGGAAACGGGCCACGTTGATGGAATTGGCGGACGTCAGTTTCATGTGGCGGTTCAGTTCCTCATCCATGAAAGCGTTTTTCACCAAAGCCTGACAATCGTCGAACACGCCGTCCACTTCGAGGGCGGTAATGTTCTGCCCCAACGTCGTAAACTGGCATTCCTGAATGGCACTCACCTTGCCTTTCGGATAAAGTACATGCACGTGAATACCTTCCACACCCAGAAAACCGTTGGCCACGGCACTCCCCGTATCGCCGGAAGTAGCCACCAACACATTCACCTGATTACACCCTTCTTGTTTGATGAAGTATCCCAAAAGGCGGGCCATGAAACGCGCCCCCACGTCTTTAAAGGCCAACGTGGGACCGTGGAAAAGTTCCAAGGAATAAATGTTCTCCGTCACTTTCACCACCGGACAGTCGAAATTCAACGTGTCGTACACGATTTGTTTCAACGTATCGGCCGGCACGTCCTCTCCGAAGAAAGCGTCCGCCACGCGGTAGGCCACTTCTTGAAAAGAAAGGTCCTGTATCTCGTCGAAGAACGACTCCGGAAGATGCCGGATGACCTCGGGCATAAACAAACCTTTGTCGCTCGCCAGGCCTTTCACTACGGCTTCGTGAAGCGTAGCGCGGTCGGCCTTACCGTTCGTACTATAATATTTCATAAAGTATGGTCGATTAATGTTTCATAAATTCACGAATAAACTCATCGCCCCGAAGCAACCCGTAGCTTCCGGCTTTAGCTGCGTCCTCATCGAACGTCTGTACGCTGTCCGGCTCTATGCCAGGGTAGTAAATGGCAAACGGTATAGGGTCGGGCGTATGCGTACGGTGGGCACAGGGCGTAGGATGGTCGGGCAACACGGCGATGGCCACCGGTTCTTCCCAATCTTTCACGGCTTCCAAAATCGGTCCGATGGCACGGCGGTCCAGATTCTCTATCGTCTGCAACTTCAATTCCACGTTTCCGTCATGACCGGCTTCGTCGCTCGCCTCTACATGCAGATACACGAAATCACCGTCTTTCAAGGCTTCTATCGCCGCTTGGGCCTTGCCTTCGTAATTCGTATCGTACAAACCGGTAGCCCCTTCCACATCTATGACCTGCAAACCGGCATAACGTCCGATACCCCGTATGAGGTCTACGGCGGTAATGACCGCACCCTTTTTGATTTGAGGATAAGTCTCCGTCAACGGAACCATGGCCGGACGGTTGCCGCCGCCCCACGGCCAAATACTGTTGGCCGCATCGCGGCCTTCCTTCATCCGGCGGATATTCAACGGGTGGTCGGCCAACAACCTCTGAGACTCCAGAATCAGGCGATTCAGCAAGTCTGCGGTTTCCTGGGCTTCGGGTACTTCGGCCTTCACCATACAGTCACGGAAAGGCGTACCCGGCACGTCGTGCGGAGGAGTGCAATGCAGATGCTTGTTCCCTCCTTTGATGACCAATAAATGGCGGTACTGCACACCCGTATAGAAATGTATACGCTCGTTACCTAACTTCTCTTGCAAGAAACGAATCAGCACATCCGCCTCTTCCGTCTCCAACCGTCCGCAAGAATGGTTTTTTATCTTACCTTCTTCAATGCAAATCAGATTACAACGCAACGCCAAATCGTCATCGGCCAGTTCGACTCCGATACTGGCCGCTTCGAGCGGCCCGCGTCCTTCATACACCTTGTGCTGATCGTAACCCAAAATGGAAGAATTGGCCACTTCGCTACCGGGATGAAATCCCTCCGGCACGGTCTGCAACAATCCGTTGCGTCCCATGCGGGCTATCCAATCCATATTAGGCGTATGGGCATATTGCAACAGCGTCTTGTCGCCCAAGGCCGGAACTTTCCAATCGGCCATGCCGTCGCCCAGTATAATAATATGCTTCATCTTTATCTCCTTACCTTAATTATATATCTGTCATACGTTGGCAATACTCATGATGTCGGCAAAAACACCGGCCGCCGTCACTCCGGCCCCGGCTCCGTATCCCTGAATCTGCATGGGATACTCCTTATAGCGTTCAGTCGTCAGCAAGATAATGTTATTGGAACCTTCGAGGGTGTAGAACGGATGTTCACGTCCTACCTCACACAGTTCCACACTGGCTTTGCCGTTCTCGTAACGGGAAACAAAACGCCAACGTTTTCCTTCGCTCTCCAATACCTTACGCCGCCGCTCGAAATCGGCATCCAGGGAAGGCAGGTTCTTCCAAAATTCATCCAACGTACCCCGGAAAAACGAATCGGGCACGAACAGGTGCTTCTCCACGTCGGACTGTTCGATACGGTAACCGGCTTCACGCGCCAAAATCACCAACTTGCGGATGACATCTTTTCCGCTCAAATCCACACGGGGATCGGGCTCGCTATATCCTTCTTCCTTGGCCAGCCGCACGGTCTCGCTAAACGGAACGTCGGCCGAAATCTTGTTGAATATGAAATTCAAAGTACCGCTCAATACGGCTTCTATCTTCAAAATCTTATCCCCGCTGTTCAGCAAATCGTTCATGGTACGGATAATGGGCAGGCCGGCTCCCACATTCGTCTCGAACAGGAACTTCACCCCACGCTTACGGGCTGTGGATTTCAGTTTCTGATAAGTGGCGTAATCGGAAGAGGCCGCAGCCTTATTGGCCGCCACCACGGAGATGTTATGCTCCAGAAATTCCTGATACAGTCCGGCCACATCGGAACTGGCCGTACAGTCGACAAACACGGAATTGAAGATGTTCATTCCTATCACTTCGTCACGCAAGCGGTTCAAATCGCTCGGCGCACTATGCGCCAACTGTTCACGGCAGTTCTCCAAACTGATACCTTCGCGGTCGAACATCGCATTGTGCCCGCTGGCAATACCCACGACCTTAAGCTTCAAACCCCGTTCTTTCTTCAATTTCTCACTCTGCTGCGCCAACTGCGCAATCAAGCTACTACCCACCGTCCCTACTCCGCACAGAAAAAGATTGAGGACTTGGTATTCCGAAAGAAAAAAACTATCATGGATGACATTAAGTGTCTTGCGTAAGAACAGCCCGTCCACCACAAAAGAGATATTCGTCTCCGAAGCGCCCTGTGCACAAGCAATCACATTGATACCGCTACGCCCCAACGTTCCGAACAACTTTCCGGCGATGCCGGGTGTGTGCTTCATGTTCTCGCCCACGATGGCCACTGTAGCCAAACCGCTTTCCGCCGTCATCCGGTACATCGCTCCCGTCTCTATTTCCTTGGAGAACTCCGCATTCAAAACCTCGCAAGCCGCATCGGCATCCGCATCGCGTACACCGATGGACGTACTGTTCTCCGAAGAAGCCTGCGACACAAGGAACACACTGATGCCGTTATTGGCCAACGCCGAGAAAATACGACGATTCACGCCGATGACTCCCACCATAGACAAACCGGAAACCGTAATCAATGTCGTTCCGTTTATACTGGAAATACCCTTGATAGGCTTCTGGTCTTCGGCGATGTCGCTCTTAATCACCGTGCCTTTTCCCGAAGGATTAAACGTATTCTTGATGAGAATCGGAATATTCTTTACGCAAACCGGATAGATGGTAGGGGGATAAACCACCTTCGCACCGAAGTTGCAAAGCTCCATAGCCTCTACATAACTCAACTCATTGATGGTATAAGCGGTGGAAATCACCTTCGGGTCGGCCGTCATGAAACCGTCCACATCCGTCCATATCTCCAAAAAAGAAGCATCCAATGCCGCTGCAATGATGGAGGCCGTATAGTCCGACCCTCCACGACCTAAGTTCGTCACCTCTCCGGAGTCGGCATCCGTGGAAATGAATCCCGGAACCAAAGAGACTTTCGGCAAGTCGACAAAAGCCTGTTTGACCAATTCGTGCGTCAAATCGGATGCCAACAACTGACGTCCCGACTTAATCTCAGTCTTAATAAAGGTACGTGAATCGAACCATTTGGCTCCGTCTATCAACACGGCTACTATATTGGACGACAGCCGCTCCCCATAACTGACTATGGCAGCAGACGTCTTAGGCGAAAGATCACGGATAAGATAGACGCCTTGATAAATGCTTTTCAACTCATCCAGCAAGGCGTCGATGGTCTCCAATAAACGTTCCTTATTTTCTCCGGAAGGAATTACGGCTTCTATCATCTGATGGTGACGCACGGCAATCTCATCAAACTCGGACTGGTAAGACAAGTCTCCGGCCAAAGCCAACTTGGATGTCTTAATCAACTTGTCGGTAATTCCGCCCAATGCAGATACTACGACAACCACAGGCTCCTTTTCAGCCTCAACAATCTTTTTAACACTCAGAATGCTTTCTACGGAACCTACGGATGTTCCCCCAAATTTTAATACTTTCATATCTACGTTTTCAGAATTGGATCTCTTTGCATGCAGGCCCACAACACCTGTCTCGACCGCTCCGAGACCTTAATATTTCAAAGTTGTTCTATCGTTGTATAACATCCGCAAAAATAGCAATTATTTATCTAAAAAGGCTTATGAAATAAAATTAATTTGTATTTTTGCCTAATAAATCATCGATATTAAGTATACACTCACATGACAAAAAAAACTTTTCTTCTCTATATCTTATTACTGTTCACCGCCATGCCGGTAAGCGCCGGAAAGGATTTCTATGAAGGAGAACCCGTATATGCGAGCCGTTGGCGGGATTACAGGCGAAGCTCTTACTTCGGTCTGCGTTTCGGTCTGAACGTCCCTACGGTGCGATACAAAGGGACAGGAGGAGAAGCACAGACCAATCCGTTGCCACGCTATCATATCGGTTTGGTTTACGGAAACAAGCTGGGCGACGGACTGCCCTTCTTCTTGGAGAGCGGATTGATTTACACGGAAAAGGGTACGGAAATAGAAGCCACGGAGGAAGTCGAGTTTAAGAAATGCTACATGAGGTATCTGGAAATTCCCATTGTACTGAAATACAAACTCAACACCAACGCCGACGATTTCACCGTGCAACCGTTTTTCGGAGGTTTCATGGCCGTAGGCGTAGGAGGAACGACCAAACTTTACGATTCCCGTACCAAGATTGACCCATTCGGAGCCGACCGCTATAAACGCTTCGATGCCGGAATACGGGTAGGTTGCGGCATGGCTTTCCAAAACTTCTACTTTGAAATGGGATACGACATCGGCTTGTTCAACATTGCCGGACGTAACTACAGCGAATACCATTACGACGACTTCGACGGGCACATCCGCACGGGCAACCTCACCGTGACCTTGGGAGTGGATTTCTAACTCCCGAGGTAAGCAGCCGCAGCTTCCGCACAACGTTCCCCGTCCATCGCGGCCGACACGATGCCTCCGGCATATCCGGCACCTTCACCGCACGGGAACAATCCCTTCAACCGCACGTGTTGCAAAGTTTCCCCGTCGCGCACGATACGTACGGGTGCCGACGTACGGCTCTCCACTCCTATCATCACGGCCTCGTTGGTCAGGAAACCACGGGAGGCTTTGCCGAAACGGCGGAAGCCCTCTGCCAACCGTGCCGTGATGAACTTCGGCATCCAGAAATGCAAAGGCGAGGACACCAGTCCGGGGGCATACGAACTCGCGGGCAGGTCGTAACTCAAACGCCCGTTCACGAAATCGGCCATCCGTTGCGCGGGAGCCGTCTGCCGGCAATTTCCCTGCTGCCAGTTCTGTTCTTCCAAGGCTTCCTGAAAGAACATCATGGCCAACGGATGACGCACGTCCGGCTGCAAACCGGAAACAGCCATAAAACCGGCCAGTGATTTCTCCTCCAGATCTTCCGGGTGCAACTCCACCACCATGCCGGAATTACTCCATTTCGACCCACGGTTGCTGGGCGACATCCCGTTGACCACCGTCTGCCGGGGGCCGCTGGCTGCCGGAACGACGAACCCGCCCGGACACATACAGAAACTGTACACCCCGCGGCCTTCCACTTGCTGCACAAAGCTATACTCCGCAGCCGGAAGATACTTTCCCCGTCCGTTCCGGTTGTGATATTGTATCTGGTCGATGAGGAGCGACGGATGTTCCAAACGTACACCGACCGCCAAGCCCTTGCTTTCGATTTCCACGCCATGGGTATGCAACCAACGGTAGACATCACGCGCCGAATGCCCTGTGGCCAGAATAACCGGCCCGCGGAAGGTCTTCCCCGTGTTCGTCTCTATCCCCACCACCGTGTCTTTCTCGATGAGCAAGACATCCATACGGGTCCCGAAATGCACTTCTCCCCCGCAGTCCAGAATCGTCTTGCGCATGTTCTCGATGACTCTCGGAAGTTTGTCCGTCCCGATGTGGGGATGGGCGTCTTGCAAGATGGACACACTGGCACCGTGTTGACAGAATACATTCAGGATTTTCTCCGCATTCCCGCGTTTCTTGCTCCGGGTGTACAGCTTTCCGTCGGAATAAGCTCCTGCGCCGCCTTCCCCGAAACTGTAATTGCTCTCGCTGTCCACTTTATGTTCACGCGATATTTTGGCCAAGTCCAACTTGCGGTCGCGGACGTTCTTGCCTCGTTCCACGATGACGGGACGATACCCCGCTTCAATCAGGCGCAAGGCGGCAAACAGTCCGCCGGGACCGGCACCGACCACAACCACCTGCGGACGTCCCTCCACATTCCGGTATGCCGTACGGACAAATTCATCGTCCTCCGGCTGCTCATTGACGTACACCCGCAGCTTCAAGTTGACGAATATCGTACGCTGACGGGCGTCGATACTGCGTTTCAACACCCGTATGGCCGTCAGCGTCCGTTCGTCCTTTCCTTTCTCGCGGGCGACGTAACGGCGCAAGGCCTGCTCATTGGCTGCCGTTTCCGGCAAGACCCTGAGTTGGTATTCTTCTATCATATCCTTATCGTTATCTGTTCGTTTAACCGAAAAGCGCACGGAGCGCCTCTTCCACTTTCCGCACCGGGACAAGTTCTATCTTCAGTTTCGACGTGTCGAATCCCTGCAAGTTGTGGCGCGGGACAATCATTTGCCGGAAACCGAGCTTGGCCGCTTCCGCCACGCGCTGCTCGATACGGTTTACCGGACGTATCTCGCCGCTCAAGCCGACTTCCCCGGCCATGCAGACGCCGCTTTCGATACCCGTGTCCACATTGCTGCTCAGCACGGCGGCAATGACGGACAAGTCGATGGCCGGGTCGGTCACTTTCAACCCTCCGGCTATGTTCAGGAACACGTCTTTCTGCGCCAGTTTGAAGCCCACGCGCTTTTCCAACACGGCCAACAACATATTCAACCGGCGCAGGTCGAAGCCGGTGGCCGAACGTTGCGGCGTGCCGTAAGCCGCCGTGCTGACCAAGGCTTGCGTCTCGATGAGGAAGGGGCGTACGCCCTCGATGGCCGAAGAGATGGCGACGCCACTCAGTCCTTCGTGATTCTCGGTGAGCAACAGTTCCGAAGGATTGCTCACCTGCCGCAAACCGTCTTGCCGCATCTCGTAGATGCCCAACTCGGCCGTGCTGCCGAAACGGTTCTTGATGCTGCGCAGGATGCGGTACATATAATGTTGGTCGCCCTCGAACTGCAACACGGCATCCACGATATGTTCCAACACCTTGGGACCGGCCAGTGTCCCCTCCTTATTGATATGGCCGATCAATATCACGGGGATGTTGCTCTCCTTGGCGAATTTCAACAACAGCGCGGCGCACTCGCGCACCTGAGAGATGCTGCCGGGCGAACTGTCCACAGCCTCTGTCATGATGGTCTGTATAGAATCTATGACCACCAACTGCGGCTGCTCGTTACGGACGTGCAGGAAAATCTGGTCAAGCGAAGTCTCGCACACGACCATACAAGACGAACGGGACAAGAACCCTTCCCGTCCGTCCGCCTTTCCTCCTGCCCTTGGCACCAAACGGTCGGCACGCAACTTCAACTGCCGCGCACTCTCCTCTCCACTGACATAAAGCACACGCTTGTCCGTCATTTTCAGTACGGTCTGCAAGACTAACGTGGACTTCCCGATGCCGGGTTCCCCACCCAGAAGCACCAATGAGCCGGGCACCAGTCCGCCGCCCAATACGCGGTTCAGTTCCTCGTCGTGCATGTCCAACCGCGGTTCTTCGTCGGTCACAATCTGTCCCACGGGAATAGGCCGCCTACGCAACGGTTCCCCCGGCAACGCCCGGCTGAATCCTCCCGGCGCGATGGTCGACGCACCCTCCTTACGCACGGTGAACTCCTTGAACGTGTTCCATTCCCCGCACGCAGGGCAACGCCCCACCCACTTCGGTGATTCCTGTCCGCAATTCCCACACACATAGACGGTCTTATCCTTTGCCATAGCCTTTCCCTGTTCTTTGAAAGGATAAAAGTACAGAGTTTTTCCGGAGTGACCATAAAAATGTGGGAGAAAATTCCTTTTCCTGAATTTTAATCGTAAATTTGCTTCATATAATCCTATACCTATATGATACACAGAAAAATATTATTTTACGTCTTCACCCTCCTGTCCATACATCCCATTGATGCACAAACCCGGGAGGAGGCGCTATCCGAGTTCGATTGGCTCACGGGCTTCATCCAACGTAACTATCCGGGATACGAGATAAAGACGCAAGGAAAGGAAGACGAATGGAACCAACGTACCGCCGCCCTGAGGAACATCATCATCCAAAGGCCGGACACACTGCCTTTGGCCATAGACCAATACGTCCGGAACTTCAACGACGGCCACTTATGGGTGAACACCACCCCGGAGGGAAACGCCAAATTTCAGTCCATCATACAAAGGGAACTTGCCCGACGGGCAAAAAGCCACCGTCCGGAATCCTTCAACATGTACTACACCGCCAAGGTCATGAACGACAGCACCTTTTTTCTGCGCATCCCGTCCTTTGCTGATTCCGAATCCAACGAAATCGTGGAAAAAAACCTGAAAGAAATCACTTCACGCCCCTACTTGATTGTGGACTTAAGAGGAAACGGAGGGGGCAACGACATGAATTTCCAAACCCTGATGGCACTGGTTTACAGCCAACCGTACCTCACCCATGGCGTGGAACTCTACGCCACCCCCGATTTCCTTTCCCTTTATCGGAGGCTTGCCACAGAAAATCCTGAAGATACATGGGCGAGGTTTTGCCAAGACATGGCCGACAGTGTGGCACAACATTTGGGCGGATACGTACTGCGACCGGGACTACAGCGCATCCGGCTTATGAAACGGGATTCCGTGTATCCTTATCCGCGCAAGGTAGGCATCCTCATTCATGGTCGTAACGCCTCATCAGCGGAACAGTTCATACTGGAGGCGAAGAACAGTGAAAAAGTGACGCTATTCGGCAACGAGCCGACCTTAGGAGCCATCGACTTATCCAACGTTTACTCATTCACGTCTCCCCTCGGGTGGTTCCGGTTGGGTGTCCCCACCACCCGTAGTTGCCGTTGGCCGGACATCGTCATCGACGGGAAAGGCATCGCTCCCCAAATTCCCGTGCCTTATCCGGACTCCATGCAAGAAAGAGACCATATAGGAGAAGAAATCCTGTACATCGAACGGGTACTGCGAGGAATCCCATGCCGTGCCCCGGCAAATGAATCCACCGGAGAATAAAAGACTTGCGATTTGAAACCGTATCCGTCCGGATACAAAAAGAGTTCCCGAATAAAAAACTACTTCAGGCCCTCCAGCATTTCGACCAGTCCGGCAAACGAACAAAAGCGGGAGGAAGTTCCGTTTTGTGTCCATACCATGTCATGCGGACTGATGACTGCAAGGCTCGCTGCCCCTTCTCCGCCCTCGTCCGGCGCAACGGGGCGGAAACCGTGCCGCACCAAAAGGTTCTGTGCCCAATAACGCAATGCCTCATCGGCAGCTTCCAGACGAACCACTCGGCTGTTACGGTTCTCCGGGGCATAGATGCCGCGAACCGCATCGAAACGGATGGACGTGCTGCCAAACAGCCGGTCCATCGCCCCCGACAGCACCAAGTCCTCGGTCGTCCCACACAGCATCTCGCGTTCCTGCGTCATCAGCCATAAGCGGTCGGACATGGCCAAGGCCTGATCCACATCGTGCGTGGAAAGCAAAACGGCCTTGTGTTCTTCCACCGCCAGTTTCCGGAGCAGGCGCATCACTTCCATACGGCTCTCCACATCCAGAAAAGCCGTAGGCTCGTCCAAGAGAATCAACGGGCATTCTTGTACCAGCACCTTGGCAATCATGGCTTTCTGACGCTCCCCGTCGGACAGTTCGGCCACATAACGACGTGCCTTTCCGGCCATGCCGACCTCTTCCAACGCCCGCCACACCAAGGCTTTGTCGGCAGAAGTCAAACGTCCGAAAAAACCGGTGTACGGTTGACGCCCCAAAGCCACCAGTTCGTAAACGGTCAGCCCGCCTGCCTGCATGCGGTCGGTCAATACCACACCGATGGTTTTGGAACGCTCATGCGCACTGTAAGCCTCCAAAGGCCGCCCCATGAGTTCCAGACGGCCGGACAAAGGGGGCTGCATGCCGGCCAACGTACGCAACAAAGTGGACTTCCCGGCTCCATTGCATCCTAACAAACAGGTCAGTTCGCCGCCCGACAGACTGAAATCCAATCCATGATGCACTTCCGTCAACTGCTTTCCCTGGCGGTACCCCGTAGCAATCCCCTCTCCTTCGAGCACTATCTGCTTTCCCATTAATTAAAATATTGTATTCTACGTTGGTTCACAATGACATAAATAATCACCGGCGCACCCAGCACGGGGGTCACGGCATTCAGGGGAAGAAGCCCCGCCTCGCCGGGCAGGATGCAAATCAAATTGCAAAGCAAGGCCACCGCCCCGCCGCTCAACAACGTCACCGGCAACAAGGAATTATGGTTCGACGTCCCGAGCAACAACCGGGCCACGTGCGGCACGGCCAACCCGATGAACGACACCGGGCCGCAAAAAGCCGTGACCACAGCCGTCAGGATTCCCGTGACCAACAACAACATGCTGCGCGTACGGCGCACGTTCACCCCCAAGTTCTCCGCGTAACGTTCTCCCAACAACAAGGCATTCAATGGTTTAATCAACAGGATGGACATCAGCAACCCGAGTGAGGTGAAAGCCGCAAACCACGGCAGTTGTTCCAACGAAACGCCCCCGAAGTTGCCCATCCCCCAAACCATGTAAGAGTGCACGCCTTCGGCTGTGGCAAAGAAATTCAGCAAGGAAATGGCCGACGAGGCCACGTAGCCCATCATGATGCCGGCAATCAACAGCATGACGCTGCTACGTATCAGCGTGGAAAGAAAAAGAATCACTCCCATGACCAACACGGCACCGGCGAAAGCACCGGCCACCACTGCCAGAAAACCGGAAAAAGAAAAAGTGCCGGCCGACACCATTCCACCTCCGGCCAACATGACCAAGGCCACCCCGAGACTTGCCCCCGAACTGATACCCAAAATCGACGGGTCGGCCAACGGGTTGTTGAACACTGTCTGTAACATCAGGCCCGAGGCGGCCAAGGCGGCCCCACAGCACCAGGCCGTCACGCACAAAGGCACGCGGGATTCCCACACGATGAACGACCAGGCTTCGTTTTCCACCGTCCCACCCGTCAACGCACCCCAGACCGCTCCGGCCGGAATGTCCACCGAACCGAGCAGCAGGTTAGCCGCCGCCAACACAAAAATGACGACGACCAATATCCCTCCGCACACATATCCTTTACGCTCCACCGGAATCATCTTTTTCAGTCCGCTAATTTACGAAAATATCTGCCACCTTCCGCCTTTGCCACGTCCGGATGGAATATTTTTATCAAATCTTCCAGCAACCATTCGGGATGGAAGGGCGTTTCTTCATAGTAAGGCACCCTCCCTGTATTGCAGCCGTACACCCGCCGTTCACGGAAAGCCCGGAATCCGGCGTATGGCGCATAATCGTTTTTCAGGTCCCGATAGGTCTTATCCTCCGGCATGTTGTATTTAATCAGCCAAATGTCGGCATCTTTCGCTTTCTCATACACCGTCTCAAAGCTCAGGGGAGACGATCCGCTGTTCTTCAAATCACTGAAAACATAGTCGGCACCGGCATCGGCAAACGTCCGTCCGACCGTACTGCGCCCTCCCGGCACATACCACGTGGCACCGGACTTCAAATCGGCAAACACGGTAGGCTTGTCTTCTATGTCGGCCACCCTACCGGCCCACCAGAGGTAATCGGCCTCCACCCGAGCAAACAAAGAATCGGACTCGGCAGCCTTACCGAACAACAGGCCGTAGAAACGCATCCATTCGGCACGCCCCAACGAAGAGGTTTCCATATAATCGGCACATTCGATGATGGGAATGTCCAACTTGCCCAACCGGCCATATCCTCCGCTGTTTTCAAACGGAGAAAGCATCACGGCATCGGGATGCAACGCCATAAGCTTCTCGATGTCCGGGTTCATCCCACTGCCCAAATCCGCGATACGCCCCGTGCGGCATCCTTCCTTGACGTAAGGCAAGTCGATATACCGGAGGTCGCACACTCCACCCACGGCAGACAGTGCTCCCAACTCTTCCATCAACCCGCAATGCACAGACGAATAAATGACGGCTTTCTGCAACGGCACGCGCACGACCGTCCCCTGCGGCAGACTGTCGGGCAAAGGCTCATCGCGCCCGACCAGCACATACGTGTGCAGTATTTCCAACGTATCCCACGGATTTCTCAGCGTAGCCACCCGGTAACCGTCGTAAGACACAATCTTCAGATTCTCCGCATACCTTAAATCCAACGTGTCGCCGCCCTCGCCCAAAAAGGAAGCCGTCTTGCCCCCGTCCTTACAAGAGAACAGAAGCAAAACGGCAAACCAACCATAAAAAAGGCAACTTACCTTCATCTCCTTATTTTGTGACAAACACCATCTTAGAAGTGGACATTCCGGCTTCAAACGTACGTTTATAGGTTCCATCCGCCCCGTATACATGAACGTCGGAAGCAGCACCGTAAGGTACGTCAAACACATACACATCGCCAGATGCTGGATCAACAGCCAAACCATTGGCACTCTGTAAATCTGCCATATCGATAAACTCGCTTTCCTCTCCGGTCTTTAAATCACGGACATACGCACGAGCTACCTCGGGCAAGTAATACTCTGAATAAAGGATGTACATCTTGTCTCCGGCATTGGCGATATAAGTGGCGCAGCACACCTGTTCCACTTGGTCTGTTTCCGGATCGAGACGTTGCATCGTACCGTAAATATACTGGTCCGGAGTCAAGGACGGGCTTCCTGCATAGTTGCCATTGGACACGAAGTATACATACCCGTCTTCTGCCGTGATGCACTGGGTATACGGATTGAGCATTACTTCAATATCCTTCAGCTTGGTGAAAGAGGCTGCATCAACCACTGCCAACCACTTTCCTTTTGAATACCCCGAAATATTGACATACAGTTTGCCGTTGGCAGAAGTAATAGCCTCGGGATGGTCATAACCTGTTTGTGCCCCTGCATCTATAAGATTCAGTTTGCCATCGATGGCCATGGAAGTCGTGTCGATACGGGAAACCGTCCCGTCGTATGCTGTAAAATAAACCTTCCCCTCACACGCTGCCATGTAGCGAGGTTCAACCGGAGTACCGTCTTCGGTAGCCACCGGAATGGATTTCAGAACCTTGCACTTACGGTCCATGATGACAACTTTGGAAGAACCGCTCACCGTCACGTATATTTTCGAACCATACACACAAAGGTCTTGCCCCAAGTCGCCAAGCCCTTCACCATTGGCAGCCGCATAAAGGTCTTCACTCAACTCTCCGGTTTGGAAATCCAAGAACTGGATACCGGCATCGTTTCCACCCCAATTTCCGGTATTCAGCACATAAGCACCTAAACTAACAACCGGCTCTCCACCTGTATTGTCTCCACTACCACCAGTAGTATCGTCACCTCCTCCGGTTTCCGTACCCGGACCTTCACCGTTTGGTTCGTCATCTTCGCTACAAGCAGTGAAAACACCCAACGCCAAAGCCATAATGGCCAATTTACACCAATTCAATTTCATTTTCTCGTTTTTAAAAGTTTATAATGAATATGTTATCGCCACTTTGAAATTCCGTCCGGGCATGGGGTAGTAACGTACCACCTCATAGTTCTCCCCCCCCAGATTCGCCGCATCGACCTGCAGGCGCAACTTATGCCCCTTGAACTGGAACACCCGGTACAAAGAGACGCTATGATCGGCATACGCGTCAATCAAGTTGCTTTCCTTGTTTTGGGGCAAGCGGTAACGCTCGCCAGACCACGCCACATTGTAGGCCGCGTTCACCCAAGGGGTCTCAAGCACCAAACCGCCAGCCCCTGAATGCTTCGGAGTGTAGGCTATCTGATGACGCCACAACTTGCTACTGCGTTTCGTCACGTCTTCCGCCTGCATGAAGCTATAAGCAGCGGTCATCCCCAGATTCCAGGCTTTCGCCAAAGTCCATTCCGCAGCAAGGTTGACATCCACGCCATACGTCTCCACTTTGCCGACATTGGACATCTTCCACACGAACATCGTAGGCACCGCCACTATCTTGTCGTCGACCTCGTTATAATAGCCGTCCACGGAAAGACTCACGTAATCCGCCACACGCCCCATACGTCCGGCCCAAGTTGTCCCTACGTTCCATTGGCGCGTCTTTTCCGGACGCAAGCGGCTGTTCCCAATGAGCAGATAATAGAGGTCATTGAAAGTCGGGACACGGAATATGTCTTTATAAGAAGCACGCAAACGCCAACTTGCTTTTTTCACAGGCCGCCACGTCAGGCTCACCGCCGGGGAAAGCCGTTTACGGTCGTCGGCCGCCCGCCCTAAAGCCACCCGTTCGGTAATGAATGTATTCAGCAAGGAAGCCGTCACCTGAAAAAGCGGATGATGATATTGTGCAGAAAAGGCCGTCAGGCTGGTATAACGTTCCGGGTATTGGCACTCCTCCAATGTCGTGGCCAAATCATTATAGACAAAATCCTGCGCCAACGAAAAAGAAAGGTTTTTCACCGGCGTCGCCCACAACGTGGCGGTCAGGTAGGTCTCCGTCTGCCTGAAACGGTCTTCCGTCGGTCCGGCAGCCTTCTTGTCTGTATCTTTATTCCAACTATAATTGAACTTACCCGAAGCTTTCAGCTTCCACTTCTCCGAAAAACGGTTTTCATACCTCAACTGTCCGAAATAGTTTCGGTCGTAAAGCCGCTCGGCCGCATAAGGGTTGTCATACACCACACTGCCGGGCAATCCGCGACGGGAATCGAACAGATACCCTTTCACATCCAAATCCTGGCGTTCCGTCAAACGGGCAAAAAGATTCACCTCCGCACGGTATGCCCCGATGTCGCTATTGTTACGTCGCCCTTCTATCGGCTTGGTCAGGTTCATCATCGTAAAATGATAATTCCCGTCGGCACGCAAATATTCTCCGTAAAGAGAACAAGACAAACGCGATGTGAACCGATGGGCATAGAACAATGACGGGTTGGCCAAACCGTAAGACCCCGTCTTCACCTTCGCCGAAAGACTGAAATCCCGGTTTTCAAAATCAGGCCGGCTCGTTTCGATGCTCAATGCACTTGCAGCAGCCGACATGCGTGCTGTCTGATAAATATTGTCGCTTTGCCCGATAGTCAACGTCAATGAAGAAACATTATCCAACGAGAAACGGGAGATGTCTACCTGTCCCGACTGGCAATCCCCTATGGCTACACCATCATAGAGCACGGCCGTATGCTGCGCACCCAGACTGCGTACGGAAACGGTTTTCAACCCTCCCACACCGCCATAATCCTTCAAGGTCACTCCCGAAAAATGACGTACGGCATCCGACACGTCTAACACGCCCATACGCTCCAGTTCCGCCTTATCAAGCGTCTGCACAGGAGCACCCGAACGTACGGCGGCAGGCAAAACCTTCTCGGTCACCGTCAGGCCTTTCATCTGTTGTAGCCCCACATCCACGCTATCTGCACCATTTTGTGCGAGCACGAACACAGCCCCCATACAAAATGACACAAGCAACCATCCTCTCATTTTATGAGATTCCTTGTATACGCCCATTTATATTCTTCATTCTTCACTCACGACACCTTCCTCCCATCCCACGGAGATTCCGGCATGACTACGTTTTGCAGGTCTTCTGACTTACTCCGGCTTGTTGGCCTTCCCACCTTAATTATATATAAGGAAGTGGCTTGAGGTTTGAAACAAACCGCACAATGAGTTCACAGCAGCGGGACTGTCCGGGATTTCCACCCGATTCCCTTTTCATCCGCCGGCCTGAAAGGGCTTTCCCATAGGCCGGGCGGAACAAAACGTTGCAAAGTTATTAAAAAAAATCAGTATCCCGAGGCCTTTTCATTGATTTATATCAAGAAAAGGGCATTTAAATGATAACAAATGACCTTTTACTTGTTTTGCAGGGAGAATAGCCGTACCTTTGTAGTGTCATAAGGAACAAAAGATATTTAGTTTTTAGGTATTTAGCTCCGTGAAGGAGCAATGTTTAGGTAAAAGATTGTTAGATTAAAAAGAAAGGAAAAAAGATTATGACAGGATTAATGATTATCGCAGCGGTCGTAGTAGCTATGGCAGTTGCAATGGGTTCAAAGAAGAACAACGGTAAGTTCTTGGGTTCAAGTACTTCAATGTTGTTCGGTAACAAAAACCTGAATGCCGGTGCAGCATGTTAAGTGTAATGCACCTTAGTTTGAAAACCAATTTAAAAAGAAAATAAGATAGGAGGAAAGGCAAGCATGCTTTTCCTCCTATTTTCGTATAGGTGCTCCGGCATCCACAAATCCGGTTCCCCACACACTCCCCAAGGTTTTGCAAAAAAGATCCTTCATCCTTCAGGTTATACGATAACAGATTGTGATATAATATATTACGGGATGAGGGATGTTTCAGGGATGTTTCAGGCATCTTTCAGCTTTCTTTCATTGCGGAAAGCGGTAAAAAGTTCTCAGCCGAATGATTTTTCAATCTCAGGCGAACGATTTTCCGTTCTGCGCCAAACGAAATGAAGCGTGGCTGAAAGATGCCTAAAATATCTTTCAGCTTATAACCACAAGGTAATGAAAGGATTGCCATACGGCCTGAAGGATGAAGGGCCTTTTTGCAAAACTCCGGGGTAGGTATGCGGAAAGTTCCAAACGATCCGGCAGGAGAAAACTTCTACCATAAAACCATAAAAGATTTGTTTGCAATTATAAGTAATGTTATGTACATTTGCTGACGAATATGGTCTTTAACCTTTTATCCCTTTTCGCCATGAACAAGAAACATCTGCTATTATTCGTTTTTTCCTATATATCATTCGCATGCAACACCCATGCCGAAAGCTATGCTCACGATACGCTCGTCAACGTGTTGCGCAACGAAGTACAATTCTATTTTGACAAACTAAAGAACAAGGAGACTCCGGCATATTTCATATCGCTCAGGGTCGTCGACAATAAACGGCTTTTCCTAAGCAGTGATTTCGGGCTGTCTTCAATGGACGAGAACCATACGCGCATCCTCACGCCACAAGTAAGGGTAGGAAGCCCGGTCTTGGACAACTTTGCCTATCTGGCCCAAAACAGGCCCAGTAGCACGTTTACATACGAACGTCCGTCAACAAGCTTACCTTTGGACTGCGATGCCATACCGGTCATCAAAGAAGTGGTTTGGAACGGGATATTGGAACGTTACGAAACAGCCGTGAAAACCTACCAACAAATGAAGGCAAGCCAAAAGACAAACGTCACGGAACTGGATTCCGTGCCGACATTTGCCCCGGCGGCTGTGGAAACTTACTACGAAAGACCATACTCTGAGGCGGAAACCGACATAGACAAGGAAAGGTTTCAAAAATATATCAATGATGCCAGCCGGTTATTCAAAGACTACGAATTGACTTCGGGCAAAGTCTTTTTAGACTATTCCCTCCAACGTACCACCATCGTAAATACGGAAGGAACCGTGATAGCACAGAACCGTAAAGCCTATCGGCTGATGTTGGAAGCGGTTGCAGAAGCGGACGACGGGACACCCTGTCCGCTGTATGAAAACATCTTTACCTATTCAGAAAAAGACTTGCCGACTCCGACCGAATTGGAAGACAAGGTACGGGGCCTGGCCATACGTGCCGAAGCCCTGGGCAAGGCTCCCATGGCAGAAGCCTATACCGGCCCGGCCATTCTTTCCGGCAAAGCCAGTGCCGTATTCTTCCACGAAGTGCTCGGACATCGTCTGGAAGGCAAACGGCGGGAATCGGTCAACAACGAAATCAGCGGAATGCTGAACCAACGCATCTTGCCTGCTTCTTTCCAACTGTATCTGGATCCCACGTTGACCACATACCAAGGAAAAGCATTGAGCGGCCATTACCTTTACGACGACGAGGGAGTAAAAGGTCAGCGTGTGAACTGCGTGAAAGACGGTTATCTCCGGCAATACCTGATGAGCCGGACCCCCGTAAAAGAATTCGCAGGAAGCAACGGTCACGGTCGTGCGTCCAACGACCGTGACCCGAATCCCCGCCAATCCAATTTCATCGTAGAAACGACCGAACCTTATTCCGAAACACAACTGAGAAACCTACTGATAGAGGAGTTAAAACGTCAAGGCAAAGAATACGGCTATTACTTCCGTACGGTAAAAGGAGGATTTACGACCCGAGGAAAGGCCAATGCCATCAATGCGTTCAATGTCAGTCCGATTGAAGTCTACCGGGTGTTTGCCGACGGACGGGACGACCAACTGGTACGGGGCGTCTCGCTGATAGGCACCCCCTTGTCCATGTTCTCGCAGATCAAGGCGGCAGGAGGAGAAAGCGAGCTGTTCACCGGGTTCTGCGGTTCCGAATCCGGCTCCATCCCCGTCTCGGGCACATCGCCCATGGTCTATGTGTCCCAAATCGAGACCCAAGGACAGAAAGCCATCATAAAAAGCAAACAAGACCTTATAAGCCCGCCGAAGACGACAGAGGCTGAAAACACGGGAGCCATGGCTGACAGTTCCCTCATCTTCAAGGCCATGGAGGACGAGATGGCACATGTATGCCATGAACTGGCAACCCGACACAACACCGTCCCCCTGTTTGTCAACTATGTTTTGGAACGAAAACACACATCCGGAACGGAATCGTCCGGAGGCGTATGCGTCAACAAAAGAAAAGGAAATGTCAAGAACAGTATCTCCGTACATATTTTTTTGGGCGATTCGCTTGTGACAAACGACACTGGCGTAGAGCATCACCCGCAAAACATTCCCGACGAAATCGGATATGACAGAATCCGCGATGCCTTTCGGTCAAAAAGCGAAATAGCTTATCAGGGTGCCGTCCAAAGGCTTGACAACAAGAGGACGCACCTGAAACAAAACCCTAAACCGGCAGACAATGCGGCTGTGCCGGAGTTCAAGAGAATGCCTCCTGCCGTGTGGATAGGCCCTTCCGCACTCACGAATCCCTGTCCCGTGACGGATATGGAACAACTGTCCAACAGGTTGTCGAAGGTGTTTTCAGACTATCCGGAACTGTTCAACCATTGTGTCAAAGTTTACCAGAAGCGTGTGGACTATTACCGTCTCACGTCGGAGGGGCAAAAAATACTGCAACCCGACACCGCATTCCACATTACCGCGCGTGCCAGCATAAAAACAGACGGCAATGAGGTAAAGACCGAGTATTACAGGTTGCACGTAGGTGGCATCAACGACCTTCCGTCCGAAGACGCGCTCATAGGCGAGCTGCACCAGTTTGCCCAATACATGAGACAGAAAAGCCGGGCCAAGGCTGTGGAAGATTTATACATAGGCCCGGTCTTATACGAAGACGATGCCGCCATGGAACTGTTGGCGAGGAAGATTGCCGATCACTCCCATTCATACTGGATTTCTATCCGGAACCAATCAGACCGGAAACACCGCTATCTGGGTAAACAGGTCTTTCCCCCAGCCTTATCAGTATGCCAGTTGGGCAGCGATTCCGTTTATAACGGCGTGAAGCTGTTGGGCTACCGTCAAGTGGACGCGGACGGGACGAAACCGATGACTTTGCCCATCATAGAAAAAGGAATACTGAAGCACATGCTGACGGGCAGAACACCTTCCTTGGGCTGTCCGGCTTCAACCGGCAACGAACATTTCGACGGATTAAGCCGTAGCTTGGAAACACGTTACATAGCCGGTGTTTTCCATGTCACGTCCAACCGCCCCGTCCCCTATAGCAAACTTTACAAACGTTTTCTTAAAGCGGCCAAAAAAGCGGGCTTGGAACACACCTATATCATAAGGAAGAACAGAACCTCGCCCTACGCGTTGATTCGAGTAGACTTGAGCACCGGCAAGGAAGAACTTGTAGAAGGAAACTACAACGCTCCTTCACGCGAACAATTCAAGCGCATGCATGCCATTTCAAAAGAAGAGAACGTCTATAACCTTGATCCCGCAGGAGGAAAAGGTCTTGGTATCATTTCGCCTAAAGCTATCCTTTTGGAGGATATGGAGTTAGACATCACTCCCAGCCGCGCCCGTCACATAGACGAAGCTTTTTATGAATTGCGCCATTAAACGGAAATATACAAGATGACATCTACTCAGGAAAGGAGAATTTTGTTTCGTCTCCTTTCCTTTTTATATAAATAGTTTTAGTAACTTTGCCTCGGAATACATCCTGCAAACATGAAACCATCCCCCGAAATAGCCATAATAGACGCCAATACACTGACCTGCATGGGACTGCGGGGACTTATCGAACGGATGATGCCCATGGCTACCGTCCGTACGTTCAACAGCTTCGAGCAGTTGGTCCGCGACACACCGGACATGTATTTCCACTATTTTATCTCGGCCCAAACCCTTTTGGAGCATAGTGCATTCTTTATTGAGCGAAAAGAAAAGACCATCGTGCTGACCAACGGGACGGCCGGTACCCCTCAAACCTCGCATTTCCATACGTTGAATATCTATCAAAGCGAAGACAGCATGGTACGTGCTTTGCTACAACTGCAACAGCACGCGCACGCACATGGCCGACACCTCCCGCAAAATATGCCCCGCCCTTATATGACAAATACTTCTCCGGGCGACCCCAACGGCCTTTCCACCCGTGAAATCGAAGTACTTACGCTCATCGTGCGCGGATTGACCAACAAGGAAATTGCCGACCGCTTGTGCATCAGCACCACAACTGTCATTTCCCACCGCAAGAACATTATGGAGAAACTCAATGTCCGTTCCGTATCGGGTCTCACCATCTATGCGGTCATGAACGGGTACATCGAGGCGGACCGTATCTGAAAAGAGTGAAGCAAGAAGCTTATTTCAAAGGGATGTTATATCCCTTGTGGAAATCCTCGCTCTGATAAGCCTTATGCTCATCCCAATATACCAAAGAGCCTCCGCAAGAACCATACAGACGACCGCTCGCCGAGTCATAACCGACAGTATGGGAACCATTCACTTCGATGGCCTGCCCTGCTTTCTGCATATCTTCTTTTATGATCTGCACGCTGTTTTTAGCTTTGTCGTACACACACCACACAATCACTTTCACTTGGGCTTCGGGATAGTCCTTTGAATGGAACACGATTCCTTCAATCTTCCTGAAAGACAGATTTTCATCTATTTTCACGTAACTGCACGTATTCCACACGATCGTGGAATCTATTGGTGCAGGTAGCGCAAAAGTGAGCATTTCATCCACCCCTTCCTGCTTCCCGCAAACTTCCATCTTTTCACAGGCTTCCTCCAAACTTTCGTAAAGCCTGCGTTTCTGGTCTTTGGACAAGTCTTTTTGCAATACGGAATAATCCACTTGGTAATATCGGGATGCCTTTTTCCACAATTCGTATTCTTTTTGGGTTGTTTTCTCTTTTACCCAATCCGGTATCGAATCAAGGGGACAGAAAGAAGAACCCGTTTCTTTGTCCAATGCTGCACCCGATTTAGGAACGACTACACCTTGAGCCAAACAGATCTGCCCCAAAAGTGTCAGCAATAAGAAAAATATCTTTCTCATAATCATTATTCTTTGTTTAAGTTCTTTTACTTGTTTTGCATTCCGTACCGTCATAATATTACTTCAATACAATTTTACGCACCACTTTGCCAAAAGCTTCGGATTCCACCACCACGGCCAAAGGCCTTCCACCCCACTCCCTCGGGATTTCCATTGTCCACACAGGAGTTTCCAAACTGTGGGAAACATACAGCCTCTTACCGTCCGTGGCATAAACAGATATCACGGCAGTCCCATCCATTCCGTCCACACACAGCATATTACCCTTCATCGACACATGAATCCTGTCCTGTTGATGAGAAGCCACGCCGGAGCCACCCCTCACACAGTATTCAAGGCTTTTGTCCAAGCCATCTGGCAAGACGGCATACGCCGCCCCGTCGTCCGTTTGAAGATAAGCCATGGCCACATAATACCCGTCGGCAGCCTGAGGATGGCACACAAACGGTATTTCTACCTCGATGTTCGAGTAGACCGGCAAGTTTACCGCAACCGGCTCAGCCTGCAATGGTTCTTGTCTGCCCGAACTGCCGGAAACTGGCTTGGAGCACACCACCAGACGACCGTTCCGGTAGCTTGGCTCGTTGGAACAAACCCTCAGTTTGAGCGTCCCTTCTTTCCCGGCATCCAAATAACCCATATTGGAAAATTCCGCCGGGGCGGCAAGTTTCAGCCTGCGGTCCTCGCCGTTTTCCGCATAATAACCATATCCGTCACGCATCGCGGGGTGCAAGGCCAACTGGCCGACCTCGGAATATTCTTCATCGAAAACCGTCACGGAAATCTCCCGCTGTACTGATGTTTCCCTCCAAACCTCACCTTTCACGACCAAGTTCGTCGTCTCTCCGGCACGTAAATCCACGCGCACCATTCCGGAGGTCAGGAACTCCACCCATTTGTTACCATTGAAATAAGTGTCCTCCACCTTGATATACCCCTTGAAATCACCCGTGGCAGAAAGGGGCAGCTCAATATCCACCGTACTGTACCGGCGGCACACCTTGCCCCCGTTGACACTTGGCCGTTCTGCCAAATAAGGGAATACCGTCTCCGCCGGAAGCAGGTGCACCCTTGCTTCATCATATCCTTCGCACATGCCTTCCGCTTTCCGCATCTCCGTCCCGTCGAAATATTTCAGGTACAAACGGTAATATCCTTCGGGAAGCACGGACAACAGGGGCGTTTGGGTATCAATGTTTACCGTTCCGGCATTAAAATCGGCCTTTCCGCCAAACAGGCGCATCTCCTGCGACGGGTCATCGCCCTCGCGCAAGGCGTATACATACAGCTCCGTGTCCGAGTTCCATTCCTTCCCGTCGGCCGACGGGATGCGCCTGCATTCGGCATTCAGTCCCACATGGACATCGGAAGCCTGCACAATCTCTTGCCCGGTCCACAAATCAAGGGGAGATGTCAACTGGAACAGGGGTTCGTCCGGACGGGGCAGGACTTCGACGTAACAAGGAGACGCTTCGGGCAGATAGTCCTCCGCCTCCTTGAAGCGCACCCGGTAACGCCCCGGCTGCTCCGGCACCTGCACGCTCATGCGGAACGTGCGGTTGGAACCGGCATAATATATGGGAGAAGCCCCACCGGTCACCACGACACGGGAAACCGCCCCGGCATGCTTTTCCGAGCCATCGGCATCCGCACCCTCCGGAATGAGGCACAAGTCCACATCGCCCTCGTAGGCTGCGTTCCCCGCATTATGTATGCAAGCCTCCACTTCCACAACATCCCAACCGGCATAACAGGTCATCGTCGGGCGGCAAGAAATCATTTCCAACCGATGGTATCCCTTCTCTGCCTGTCCCACCTCCAACGCCCCGTCGGCCGACACCTTCAACGTTCCGCCGTCCGGCAGCTCCCCGGTCTCGAACCGTTCGAAAGTCTTCCCGTCACTAAAGGGGTCGTTCTCCACCCTGAAATGGTAAGTCCCGGGCTCCAATCCCGAAAACGAAGCCCGACAGTCTGCCTCGGCCAATATTTCTCCCGACATCAAATTCTTCACGCCACCGGTAGATTGGCTGACCGGACATTTCTCCCGGCAAACGAAGGAACCGTCTGCATGATACAACACGATGGAGGGATTTACGCGCCGCATTTGATCCGTCGTGTTGATGATGCCCCGCAAGGCAAGGAAAAAGCCACCGTTCCGGATGCTGGCCGTAAAATCCTCGAGCACCATCCCCTCGTCAAGCGTGGCCGGATCGCCTTCGGCCATTGGCCGTATGCCCGTCACCATGGCGGCGCGGTAGACGTATCCGTCCGCGTCATGGCCTGTACCTTCGCCCTCAGGCTGCAAGATATCGATGTCGAAGTAGCCGTTGAAAGTTCCATCCCATCCCCAGTTGATGTGCAACAGCCCGTTCCCGTCCATGCCGTCGCAAACGAAAGAGTGCCCGTCTTCATCTCCGAACCCGCACCTTCCAGAATAAGCGATAGGGCGACCTGCCGACAATTCTTCACGAATCAACCGCATCCAAGTATCTTTGGTATACAACTTACGGTAACGAAACTTGGCCGTAGGGGCATAGCCGAAGTGACGGAAAAGCGCACCCAAGATGTGATGATGATAAGCCTCGCTCGCCGACAACCCATAACGCGTGCCCAACGCGCGACCGGCATCGGACATCAGGACTGCCACAGCCTTGCCTTCGCTTTCCGTAAAGTCGGCAGGGATGCGGGTTCCCGACCCGTCGGTAGTATAGGCATAACTGTCCTTTATATGTGCCCAATCATACACATGCGTGGACAGGTCCGTACCGTCCACCACCCCGCTCCCGCGTTCGGGCCAACGGTGGTAATTCATGATTTGCGCCATGGCCACCGCCACGCAGCCCGCCGCCGCGCGGTCGTTGCCGTAATCCGGACAAAGCCCGTTGTAAGGGTAACCCTGCCCCCATTTCGTCGTGAGCAAAGGGCTTACGGCCTCGTACGCAGCAGCCGTCCCTCGTGCCTCGGGCACGGATACCCCGCCTTGGCGCGTGACATCCACATAAGCGGAATAAGCCGAAAGAAATCCTTCAAGCTGGGGTGGAAGCTCCTTTCCGGCCACTGGGGCATCCAAAGAATAGCCTACCACCGGAGGCAAGGCATCGTCACCCGAAACCACCACAAATCCCGAACCGGACCGAGGTGCGCAAATGTAATAAGGCGAACCGCCCGGCCGGGAACTTCGCAAGGCCACCGGCGAACGGCGTACATCCATGGATGTCCCGTCTTCCGCCCCGAGATTACGGAAGAAACGTTCCGCCACCTGCCTTGCCTCTTCCGGAGACACAGGGTTTGCCACCGACTTCAATCCCATGAAGCCCAAGAACAATATCGCTAAAGTTTTCTTTTTCATCGTGTACCGTATTTAGATGGACAAATATAACGAAAAAAAGGGGAAATGAAGATTTATTTATTTTTTTCTTCATGTCCTGCAAGCCGTTTTCATCCGAGATTCGCGTATTTCCGCCCCAAACCCGGCACGGCGGAACCGGAGCTATTCTCACGCGCCGGACGCAAAACACATTGTATCCCTTTCGCTTCCGCACACCTGCAATCTGTACGGTCCGGGCAGATTTCGTCCGCAAGGCGTGTTGCCATGTGTCAGCCTGCGGCACGTTCTGCTGACAAAATGACACACTACTTTTGTCACCTGAAACCCATCAATTAGAAGAAAAATCGGGGTTTTCAGCACATTTTTATCCCGTTTGGCTCCCAAACGTCCCGCTTCATGCGGAGAAAAATCAGGATTTCTGCGGAGAAAAAAAATGTTTTCTCAGCCGAATGAAAAATTTTCTTCTTCATAAAAATCGGAGAAAGGAAGGAAAATGCACACAAAGCGGAGTTTGTTTTAAAGTTGGAAACAAAAATATAATCTTATTAACAGCTATTTGAGACTAAAAAAACAAGGAAAAAACAAGAATAAACAGGGGAATCTTGGCTCATAGTGTAAAGAAAAGAACATACAAACATGGCTTTATTCTCTCCCACGGAGAGACCATGCCCTGGCGGAAAATCCTAATAAATAAGGATTGCCCCACCCGACGATTCATCGTAACTTTGCATCCCGAAACAAAAACCACGGATGGACAGATTGAGTATCATATCAGCAGTATTATTCCTCTCGGGCGCACCTTCATACGCGCTCCCCATCGAGGAAACGGCGGAAGACAGCGCACGGGTAAAAGACATCGAAGAGGTGGTCATCGTATATTCTCCCAAAGAAACCGGCAAGTTACGGCAGGCTCCCATCGCCGTTTCCCTTTTCGACCGGACGGCATTAGACGACCAACATACTGCTTCGCTGAAGGAACTTTCGGCTTTCGTACCGAACTTCTACATGCCGGACTACGGCAGCAGCCTGACCTCGGCGGCTTACATCCGCGGCATCGGTTCGCGCATCAACACCCCGGCCGTGGGATTGTACGTAGACAACGTGGGATATGCCGACAAAAGTGCCTACGACATTGAATTGCTGGACGTGGAACGCGTGGACGTGTTGCGCGGCCCGCAGGCCACACTGTACGGACGGAATGCCATGGGCGGCCTGCTCCGCGTGTTTACCCGCAACCCGTTCCATTATCAGGGCACGGACATCCGCTTGGGGACTTCGGTAAAAGATAAGGGTTACCAGTTGTCGGCATCGCATTACCAAAAGACAAGCCACAGGATGGCATACGCCTTGAGCGGGTTTTATAAGCATTCGGAAGGATTCTTCGAAAACGCCACCCGACATGAAACGGTAGGAGGAAACGAAACGGGAGGCGGACGCATACGTGTCATTTACCTTCCGGCAGAGGCTTGGAAACTGGACTTCTCTACCGATTATTCGTATCGTGAAGATCGCGGCTATCCCTACCGCTATTTGGGTGTCACCGAAGGAGAAGAGTCTCGTCCCGACCGTATAGGACGTATCCTCTACAACCGTCCTTCATTCTACCGCCGAAGCCTGCTGAACAGCAGCCTCAACGCACAATATACCGCTAACAAGTTTATCCTGTCGTCCGTCACGGCCTACCAAAACCTGAACGACAACATGACGCTCGATCAGGATTTCACGGACGCGGACTATTTCAGCCTGACCCAAAAGCAACGCATCAACTCCTGGAGCGAAGAACTGACTTTCAAAAGCCGCGACAACCGCCGTTGGGAATGGACCGGCGGAATCTACGCCATGTACCAGGCTTTACGTACGAAAAGTCCGGTATCCCTGACCCGTGAGTTCATGAACACCGTGTTCGACAAGGCCAATGCAGCCATCAGCCCGATGGGAATGGGACTTACATTGGACATGCCCGTCTCTCCCTATGTGGCCGACGGGGCTTTCGACACCCCGACCACCGACCTTGCCGCTTTCCACCAAAGCACATTCAACGACTTGTTCGGGGCAGAGGGGCTGAGCCTTGTAGCCGGCCTGCGTGTGGAATATGAAAAGATGAGATTAGACTACGATTACGGCGGCCGCATGGACTACGGTGTAGAGCTTACTTCTCCCATGATGCCGCTCGTCCTCGAAGGCCTGTCGGACGACAGCCGTTTCCGGGGCAGTTTAAAACACGATTACGTGCAGTGGTTACCCAAAGTGGCTTTGCAATACCACTTTTCGGCGCAAAACAACGTGTACGTAAGCTGGAGCAAGGGTTATCGCAGCGGAGGGTACAACGTACAGATGTTCAGCGACCTGGTACAAGGCGATTTGAAAAGCCGGATGATGCGCTCCGTCAAGAACAAGACGGCGGAAACGTTGGACGGGCCGATGTACGACCACATGCCGGAAGCCGTGAAACAGATGATTGTCCACCAAATTCCACAGGAGGAGTTTTCCGGAACGCCGGCACAAACTCGCTTCAAACCGGAATACAGTTATAATTATGAGGCGGGCGGACACTTCTCGTTCTCGGACGGCAAGATACAACTGGATGCCGCCGTGTTCTACATGGACGTGTACGACCAACAGATTTCCAAATTCGTAAGCAGCGGATTGGGGCGTGTCATGGTAAACGCCGGACGGGGACGGAGTTGCGGTACGGAAATCGGACTGCGCGGCGGATGGTTGGACAACCGCCTGACGTGGCATGCGTCATACGGCTACACGCACTCCGTATTCAAACGCTATGAAGCGCAGGAAGCCCGGACGGAAACAGCGCAAGAGGCGGTGAATTATGACGGAAACCATGTGCCTTTTGTCCCCATGCACACGCTCGCGGCAGGTGTGGAATACGAACAACCTTTGGAACACCATAAGGTAAAAAGCTATTTCTTCGGCGTGAATACCACGGGAGCCGGAAAAATCTATTGGAGCGAGGACAACGCTTTCCACCAGCCGTTTTACGCGCTGTTGAACGCCCATGCCGGTTTGGATTTCGGAACCGTACGCATCGACATCTGGGGCAAAAACCTGACGGATACGGACTACGACGCTTTCTTTTTTACTTCGGCCGCTACGACCCGCAACCTGAAATTCGGACAACAAGGCAACCCGTTACAGTTCGGAGTGGATGTCAGCCTGCATTTCTAACCCCCTCCGGATAAGGCATACCGGTCATTCATTCCATGCACCGCAACGCGGGCAACGCCCCTTGCTGTGAAGCTTGGCCCCGCAACGTCCGCAAACGTAAGGACAACGGGCATAACGGAAATAACGCTGTAACGCCCAACCGACGTAAAACAAGAAAAAAGGATAGCCGAGATAATACAACGTAGTGAGCGAAAAGAAGAGATAACACCCGGCACATACTCCTAATAAAGCAAACAAGTACAGCATGGCTTCCTGGAAGGGAAGTTGCCGGCAAACGTCTTCCACCGACGCTATGGCCAGAATGACAATCAGCCACACGGAAGCCACGAACAAGCCCAAAATAAACGGCAATCCGAAAGGATTGAGCGTCGGGTGGAAATAAAACTCCGTCCACGTATCAGGCACAAAATTCTGCATACTTGCATAAAGCGTAGCAGCGCCGGACAAGGTCAGGCAAAGCAAGGTAGGATAACAACTTCCGATATCGTCGAAATGCACGATATGGAAACGCTTGCGACGCATGCGGCGTACTAACCATAACACTGACAGCACGCCTAAAACGGACAGGAAATATATCAGGTGCGTATTGCTGAAGGCATGGATAAACCGCGAAATGGAATCATCCGGAACGACCCGTGCCAGTAAATCCTGCTCATGCACCCAACCCATGGTAGACTGGTCGCGGGCTACTTTCACCCAAACCGAATCCACCGAGTCCTCCGGTACAATCATGACTTCAGCCACGACGAGGCGGTCGTCCGCAAATACAGCCACGGTGTCTTCCGGCACACCGGCATGCACAGGATTATGGACGGGATGGACGGTTTGCAGGCACAACGAATCTCCCACCACCACGAAATTATAATTCCGGTTATAATGATGGGAAGCCTCAAAATCAAGCGAATCCTTCCGTTTCTCCGTCAAATCCCATTCGTCGGAATAATCGGGCTTCTGGTAATAACAACCGGCCGACAACAAACTGCCTAACAACAGGCAAATCAGAAAAAAGCTACTCTTCCGCATCGGCACAGACTTTCATTTGGCAGGCTTTACAGTCGAAAGACAAACGGAAACGACGTCCGTCGGACGAGACCAAATAATACGGTTCCCGGAAGGGGGACTTCCCTCCTCCATAGCGCGGGCACCACCCCATGCTGTAACGCAGGCAATGGCGGCAAAACATCAGTACGGCACCGGCAGGTTCCCGTTCCTCAAAAGCCGGAGCGATGCGCACAGCTCCTTGCCGGTGGTAGAAATCCTCCGCCTTACGGTTCATCACATTGGCCAGATACGTCACCTCTTCCGGAACCCACCGCACCAGAGCCTTCCCTTGCTTTTCATCCCGGCTACGTGTAAAGGCCGTCGGAAGGAGGCGCACCTCTCGCGGCTCATTCATCTTACGTGCCGACAACAACCGCCCAACCAACGTCCTGCGCCAATCGGCCAATACGGAAGAAGGGATAAACCAGTCTGAACGAAGACGAATCTCTACTCCGCCCGCCTCGAACGGCGTATTTCCCAACTTGGACAACTGTACCTTGATGTTTTCAACCTGCGAACTGCGTGCCTTCTCTTTGGGATAGGGAAAAGCCACGGCGACCGACACCTCGTCCTCGTCACGCACCTCCAACGTGAACCCCTCGGCATACTCGCCCAACGTCCATTCCACCCGGATTTTGCGGACAGCGGACGGACGGGACAGCACGTCCTCGAACGCCTTGTCGAAATTGCGGTACAGACGGGCGTGAGGACGGACACGCGGCATTTCCGCCGGATAAATCTTATTGGCTTCCACACGGTTCACGCGAAATCCCTGCAAGTTGCCCTGCTCGTCCAAAAAGCACAGTCCGTCACCGTTGGCAAACGGCTTGACTCCGGACACGACGATACATTTCCCACGGACTTCTTTCACCGTCCCCACTTCTTCACCCAACGATTTGGGCGTATGGAACGAAAAAATATCAGGTGTACGGCCATCCAGAAAATAACGGGTGAATCCTCGGTTAAAACTTTTCTCCAAACAGGGTGTGAACGCCAAAGAGACCTGCCCCGATGAAGCCCGGCGGTACTCCGGACGGCGTTTGAAGATTTCGTCCAAACGGCTGCGGTACCACGCAGTCACGTTTTTCACGTATGCCACGTCCTTCAGACGTCCTTCGATTTTCAGCGAAGTCACGCCCGCATCCAACAAGCGTTCCAAATCTTCACCCCGGTTCATGTCTTTCAAAGAAAGCAAGTGGCGGCCTTGTTCTATCATACGCCCGTCGCTGTCCACCATATCGAACTTCAACCGGCAGAACTGGGCGCACTCTCCCCGATTGGCACTCCGCCCGAAGCAATGCTGCGACACGTAGCACTGTCCGCTGTAACTGACACAGAGCGCCCCGTGTACAAAGACCTCCAACGGCACGTCGCAAGCCTCATGCACGGCCTGAATCTCGGCCAAAGACAGTTCACGCGCCAACACCACTTGGCTGAACCCTAAACTATGGAGGAACTTCACCTTCTCCGGCGTACGGTTGTCCATCTGCGTGCTGGCATGCAAAGGGATGGGCGGAAGGTCGAGTTCCAGCAAAGCCATGTCCTGCACGATGAGCGCATCCACTCCGGCACGATACAACGCCCACACCAACCTTTCCGTCTCGGGCAGTTCCTCGTCCTTCAATATCGTATTGACCGTGACGTACACTTTGACACGGAACGTATGGGCATACTCCACCACGCGGGCGATGTCCTCCACGGAATTGCCCGCCGATGCCCTTGCCCCGAAACGGGAAGCACCGATATATACGGCATCTGCCCCGTGGTCCACTGCCGCCATGGCACATTCCACGTTGCGGGCCGGAGCCAGAAGCTCTACTGGTCTTTGTCTGATCATCGGATACTATTAATATCGTAAGGAGTTTCCTGATACACGTAATAATTCAGCCAGTTGGAAAACAACAGGTTTCCATGAGCACGCCATGTCACCAACGGTCCTTCCTCCGGCACATTGTGACAGTAATAGTTCACCGGCATGTCTATCGGCAAGCCTTTCTCCAAATCGCGACGGTATTCCGTATCCAAGGTATAGGGGGAGTACTCGGCATGTCCCGTGACGTAAATCTCCCGTCCGCCACGCGCCATGACCATGCATACCCCAGACTGAGGAGATTCGGCAATGACCTCAAGGCCAGGCACCCGGAGCACGTCCTCACGGCGAATCTCCGTATGGCGGCTGTGCGGCATATAAAACTCATCATCGAAACCGCGGAATATCGGTAGCATGGGAACCAACGGATATTGCTTGAAAACACCGAACATCTTCCGGTCCAACTTGTATTTGGGTACACCGTAATAATGGTACAGGCCGGCTTGCGCAGCCCAGCAGATGTAGAGGGTGGAAGTGACATGGGTGCGTGCCCAGTCGAAAATTTCCTTGATTTCATCCCAATAATTCACCTCTTCATAGTCAAGATGTTCCACAGGCGCGCCGGTAATAATCATACCATCGAACTTCTCCTCCTTCATCAGCTCGAAATCACGGTAGAAAGCTTTCATGTGCTCCACCGGCGTATTCTTCGACGTGTGCCCCTTCACTTTCATGAAAGAGACCTCGACCTGCAAAGGCGTGTTGGACAACAGCCGGACGAGGTCGGTCTCTGTCGTAATTTTCAACGGCATGAGGTTCAATATGACAATGCGCAACGGACGGATGTCCTGCGAAGAGGCTCGCGAACTGTCGATGACAAAGATGTTTTCTTTCTTCAACAACTCGATGGCCGGAAGCCTGTCTGGTAAATTTAATGGCATGTATAATCGGTTTTATCGTTTCTATGACCACGCAAAATTAGCAAAATCTTACTGAAACGCCTACCATTTTAACGCAACAAGCGGAACGATTTAGAATCTTTATCGTTCCGCTTGCCAAAAAAATATATGCCTGCGCTGAATGGCTTACCAAATCGTCACGCGCTTTTCTTTCGGCACAAACATCGAATCTTTTTCAGTGATACCGAAAGCCTCATACCAAGCGTCGATATGGGGCAATGCGCCGTCCACACGCCAACGTCCCAATGAATGGGGGTCGCTCTTCGTCCGTACGCGGATTTCCTCGTCACGGATATTTCCGGCCCACAGATTTGCATAAGCCAGGAAGAAGCGCTGTTCGGGCGTAAAGCCGTCTTCCGTCTGCAAAGGCTTCTCTTTCATTGCATTTTGGAATGCCGTATATGAAACCATCAAACCACCGTGATCGGCCAGGTTCTCGCCCAAAGTCAAAGCACCGTTCCCTTTCAAACCGGGTAATACCTCTATATTGCTGAAGAAATCCTCCATCACTTTGGCGCGGGCCTCGAAGCGTTCCGCATCGCCCGGTGCCCACCAATCGGTCAGGTTTCCGTTCTTGTCGAACTGACGGCCCTGGTCGTCGAATCCGTGCGTCATCTCATGGCCGATAACCACACCTATGGCTCCATAGTTATAAGCATCGTCGGCCTCCATATCGAAGAACGGCGGCTGAAGAATACCGGCCGGGAAGCAGATTTCATTGGTCGTCGGGTTATAGTAAGCGTTCACCGTCTGCGGAGTCATGTACCATTCGTCACGGTCGACCGGCTTGTTCAACTTCTTGTCTATGACATATGCCAAATCGAACTCATTGCTGCGCACGATGTTGGCCCAGTAACTGTCGTCCTTGATTTCCAAGCCCGAATAGTCGCGCCATTTGTCGGGATAGCCCACCTTGACATAGAAAGATGCCAATTTGTCCAAAGCCACTTTCTTCGTCTCGTCGCTCATCCAATCCTGTACTTTGATACGTTCAGCCAAAGCGTCTTGCAGGTTTTTCACCAGTTTCACCATACGTTCTTTGGCTGCTGCGGGAAAGTATTTCTCTACATATTTCTCGCCTAACCCTTCGCCCAATACGCCTTCCACGGTAGCCACGGCTTTCTTCCAGCGCGGACGATCCTGCTGTTTTCCGCTCATTACCCGTCCGTAGAAATCGAAGCTGCAAGCCCGAAGTTCGTCGCTAAGATAGGGAGCCGAAGAATTGATCAACTTCCATTCCATGAAAGCTTTCTGGTCTTCCACCGGCGTTTCGGCCAATATCTTTTCCACCTCATGAATCGGCTCGGGTTGTCCTACGCTGACTTCTTTCAATCCCTGAATACCCATCGTACTGAAGAATACATCCCAATCAATTCCGGAATAGTCCTTCTTCAGTTCCTCGTACGTCATCTTATGATAGTTGGCTTCGGGATCACGCTGCTGCACGGCCGAATAAGAAGGAACGGCAATACGGGTTTCAATGCCCATCACGGCTTCCATCTTACGTTTGGCTTCTTCCGGAGTAGAGCCGCACAAGGTGAACATCTTCTCCATATATGCCTTGAACGATTCACGGACATGCACCGTGGCCGAATCATTGTCCAGATAATACTCTTTCTCACCGAGGCTCAAACCGCCTTGCCCGATTTGAAGGAGGTTCATGCTACTGTTCTTGATGTCGGCATCAATGTAGAAGCCGAAGTAACCGGGAAGCCCCTTGCTACCGAGTTTAGCCATCTGGGCTATGATTTCCTTGCGGTCCTGGATGGCTGCAATAGCCTCCAAGTCAGCTTGGATAGGGGCATAACCCTCCTTGTTCTGCTTCACGCTGTCCATGGCAATGTTATACAAATCACCGATTTTCTGCTCCAAGGTACCGGCTTCGTGCTGTCCTTTGGCCATGGCTTCTATCAAGTCGCGCAACTGTTTGTTATTGTTCTCAATCAAGACCTCAAAGTTCCCGTAAGTCGAGTACTCGCCCGTGAGTGGATGAGCCTTGATCCAACCGCCGCAGGCATACTGATAGAAATTATCTCCCGGCTTCGCCTTCTGGTCCAGATTACTCAGTTCGATTCCCGTCTTGGAAACCGATCCGCCACAGCCCGCCAATGCCAAAGAAGCAAAGGCCAGCATAGGGAAAAATTGCTTTAGTTTCATTTTATCATTCATTTAAGATAGTATTTGTAGAATATTCAAGATTGTGCCTCTTCAAGTTCCAACGAAGCCTCTTCCCACGCATTGACAGCCTCGTCCAATTGCTTCTTCAACGCGCCATGGCGTTCGTAGATCGAAACATCGGCAGCCCCTTCCGGAGTGGCCAATTGGTCTTCCAGCATTTTCACTGCGGCCTCCAGTTCCCCGATTCGGGCTTCGCACTGTTCCACCGCCTTCTCCAATCTACGGATTTTTTTCTGTTGTTCTTTCTGCTGTTCGTAGCTCAACCGGTTGGAAGCCCCTGTTTTTTCCTCCACAGAAGAAACCATCGTCGAAGATGTGGAAAGTGAAGGTTTCTGCAAATCGTTCAAAGATTCGATATTCTTACGCTGCAAGAAGTCATAGATGCCTCCCAAATGCTCCTTGACCAGTCCCCCGCCGAACTCATACACTTTGGAGACGAGACCGTCGAGAAATTCGCGGTCGTGGCTTACGACGACCACCGTCCCGTCGAAATCCCGTATGGCATCCTTCAACACGTCTTTGGAACGCATGTCCAGGTGGTTCGTAGGTTCGTCGAGAATCAGGAAGTTCACGGGTTCGAGCAAGAGTTTAATCATGGCCAGACGGCTCCGTTCTCCCCCCGACAGCACCTTGACTTTCTTTTCGGAAGCTTCGCCGCCGAACATGAATGCTCCTAATATGTCGCGTATCTTCAAGCGGATGTCTCCCTTAGCCACACGGTCTATCGTGTCGAATACCGTCAGTTCGCCGTCTAAAAGTTGCGCCTGGTTTTGTGCAAAATAACCTATTTGCACGTTATGCCCCAGCTTCAAATTCCCCTCGAAAGGAATCTCACCCATGATACATTTGACTAAGGTAGATTTTCCTTCGCCGTTCTTTCCGACAAACGCCACCTTCTCGCCACGTTTGATGGTCAAGTCCACATCGTGGAACACGACATGTTCCCCGTATGCCTTTCTCACGCCTTCGCAAATCAGAGGATAGTCGCCACTACGCAAGGCAGGCGGGAACTTCAGCCTCAAAGCCGAGTTGTCCACCTCATCAACCTCTATCGGCACCATCTTTTCAAGCTGTTTGATGCGGCTCTGTACCTGTACGGCCTTAGTGGGTTTATAGCGGAACCTTTCGATAAACTCCTTGATGTCGGCTATTTCTTTCTGTTGGTTCTCGTATGCACGAAGCTGCTGCTCGCGACGTTCTGCGCGTAGCCGCACGTACTCGTCATACTTTACCTTGTAATCGAACACGCGGCCGCTGGAGATTTCCAAGGTTCGGTTGGTTACATTATTGATAAAGGCGCGGTCATGGCTTACCAAGACGACAGCATTGGCCTTGGTGGCCAGAAAATTTTCAAGCCACTGTATGCTCTCGATGTCCAGATGGTTGGTCGGCTCATCGAGCAACAGCACGTCGGGTCTCCTCAACAGCAACTTGGCCAGCTCTATACGCATACGCCATCCTCCGCTGAACTCACGGGTAGGACGGTCGAAATCCTCGCGCGCGAACCCTAACCCCATCAAAGTGCGTTCCAGTTCGGCCTGATAATTCATGCCGCCCATCATCTGAAAACGCTCGCTCTCATGCGTAAACTTTTCCACGAGAGCCATGTAGCTTTCACTGTCGTAATCCGTACGGTCTGCCAGTTCCTGATTCATCCGGTCGAGCCGTTCCTGCATTTGGCTGATGTGGGAAAAAGCCTGTTCCGCCTCTTCACGCACCGTATGCTCGTCGCTCAACACCATCACCTGCGGCAGATAGCCGATGGTGGAACCGCCGGAAACAGCCACCGTTCCCGAAGTGGGCTGTTGCAGTCCGGCTATAATCTTCAACATGGTGGACTTCCCGGCCCCGTTCTTTCCCACAAGGGCGATACGGTCTTTGTCATTGATGACATACGAAACGTCTTGAAACAACGGGGTCGCCCCGAACTCCACTCTTAATTTCTCAACTGATACCAATGCTTTATAATTTTGCTACAAAAGTAGTGAAAGGTGAGCGCAGAGACAAATAAAAACGAAGTTTTTCTAATTTGACTACGCCGAACCGTATCCTGCTTTATTTTAAAGTAGCGGAACTTAGCGACATTGAGAATCCAAACGGGCGATTTCTGCGGGATTCAAAGCACGATGGTACACCGCATAGCTACCGATACGGCCATTGCAAGCGCCCAACAGCAAGTCACGCAAATCACAATCGCCCTCCATACTTTGGTCTACCAAGCCGTTGACATACGTGGTCAAACGACCGCCTTCGGCCACTACGGCCAACGTAAAGCGGGAATACGGCTCCACCGGATACCACTTGCCATTCGTCCCGCGCCCATAACGCAACCAACTGTCAGCCGTACCCAATACGTTACAACTCCTGACGATTTGCTTCCCTATCGTCAAACAAGGTTTGAACAAAGCGGAATCAGCCTCCCACGACCAATTCTTCCCCTTGCAAACCGTGCCGTGCAAAGGTTGCCCGTCCGTCTCCACGGACACAAATATCGTGAAATCGCCTTTCCGGCATTTTTTGCCAAAATTCATCTTCAGCCCACGGTCAGAAGCGGATGACTCGAACGTCAAACGCTCTCCACGGGACAACAGCCTCTCTTCGAGCTTCACAGGCTCTTCTTCCCAGCGGAAATCGCCGTAAACGGATGTGGGATACCCCGGACGGGCTGAACTGACAATCCAATCGAAATAGTCGCCATGCATCCACGCCAGACGCAAAGGCGAACTTTCGGAATCCGGAAGAATGTAAGGCCGCACGTTGTTCTTACGGGAATGGCGGGTAACAGGCTCTGCCTTCACGTCCCCACTGCGGACATCCACCGTGTACTTGACAATCTCATACACACATCCGAACGCCCCGCTGACGGGCACGGAACAATACACCACCTCGGGATGTGCCGGATCTATGGCCATGCCGCCGCTGTAACAACGTTCGATATCCGGTGTCTGGTGGAAATGCCCTCCGCCATGCGCCAAGAAGATTTCCTTCCAGGCTTGTCCGTCCCAATACGTATAATAGTAATCGTGTTTCTTCTTGTCTCCACTGATTTTGACCATGGCTATCACCGGATGCCCCTGCTTGTCGGTAGCCACCTGCCACACCCAGTCACGCACACCGAGTGTATGATCCACGACCGCTACCGGATAATCTACGGCATATTGCTCCGTACGGTTCACCTTAAACGGTCCGTCGGCAATGGTTGACAACACCTTGCCCTGCACGTCTTCCAGTTGCAAAGTCTTGATGTTGACACGGTTCAGGTATAACCAGTTCGGATTTTCGTTATCCGGATGACCGGTCGTATAGGTAAACATGATACGGTCTTTCCCGTTGGAATAGTATTTGGCATACGGACGCGCCCCCGTGGACTGCACCATCTGGTAAGGCCCCCAGTCTATCTGCACTTCATCGTTCTCATCCGGCAACGACAACCGTGCGATGGTGGGATGCCAACGGATACCACGCCAGCATAAGTAGATATGCTCCGGGTCGTCGGACAATATGAAAGGAGAAGGATAGGTCGTATTGTCTTTCGTCAGGATTTTCTTCTCTTCACCCAGCGTCGTAATGTCACCGGGGACTTGGGAAATACGGTAATAAAAACAGGGTTCGTCGGTATGCCGCGAATAGAATATCATGACACGTTCGTCCGGCAGTACCAGAAACGTCGGATTGTTATGGTCATCCGGTTGGAAATAAGAGCGTATCAGCACTTCCGACCTCCTTCCCTTCAAAAAGTCATATTGAACGGCCTTCACAGCCCCATGCACGTCAATATAACCGACATAACTGCTGTTTATCGTACCGCTTGCATTCTCATAATGCAACGCACGCGGGTCGGCAAACCAGCACCATGCGCCTTCGTCTGCCAGTTTGTCACCTTCGTAAACCGTAGCCTCGGCGGGAGAAAGAGAATTTTGTGCAGCCGCCGTCCCTGCAAGTCCGGCCCAAACGGCCATGACCATCAGAAATAACTTTTTCATGAATATGGATTAGTTTAATGATTCCGCCTTTTTAGATAAATCGCTCTCGCTCGGCAGAGCCTGAGCAAGCTCGGTCTGCGCTCGCTTACTCGCGATTTTCCGGCTCTCGCCTATCATGTAATAATAAGCCGCACAAGCCGTCAAGAAATATATTCCAGCCTGAATCCACAGGCCGACATACTCGAATGTCACATCCTCCAATAAAGCCCCCATCGTATTGATACGTACGAAACCGTTGATGCCGAACGTGGAAGGGGCCAACCAAGATACATATTTCCAGAAATCGGGCACAGCCACTCCCGGCCATGAAATCCCCGAAATGAACAACAAGGGCAAGGAGGTGAATACAAATATCAACATACAAGTCTCACGCTGGTACACCAGAATAGAACACGTCATGGCAAAAAATATACATGCCAACAAATAAGGCACCATAAACGCCAGCAAGTCGGATGCCTGAGGAATTTGAGCCAAATGGAACAGTTGTGGCACTACAATCAACACCCACACGCTCACCAAAGCATACAGCATCAGGTAGCACAGTGCCTTGCCCAACACCAAACGCACCGTACCTCTCCCTGCCCCTTGAACCAGTTGGGTATGCAACGTAGCCCGTTCGCGGGCAGAACCGTTTATCAGTCCTATACCCAGAAGCAGCGTCTGCTGGATGACCAGCATCAACACAGCCGGAATCAGGAAACAGGCAAACCCGTTCGTCGGATTGAACAAAGCCACACTCTCGTACAACAAAGGTGCGGTAGACACTTCATCCTGCCGCACGGTGGTATTCCCCATCCGTTTGATCTGCAATTCGGTGTTCATATCCAAAGACACGTCCGTACACGCCGTCAGCAGCGCTTTGTAGTAAAGCAATCCGCTCATGTCGCAGTACAAACCGACATACGCCTGTTGCATCCGGTTGACCTTACGGCTGAAATCATCCGGAATACGGATGATGCCATACGCTTTCGTGCGGCGCATCAATTCTTTCGCCTCTTCCATATTTCCCGTCCGCGCCACGACTTTTACATCGGGAGAAGCATCGACCCTGCGGACAAAGTCGCGGCTGAGAGCCGTATTCGCCCCATCGACCACCACCGCCGGGACTTCCCTGACCGTTTCTCCCGTATAAATAAAAGCATAGAGCAAGGGATAAAGTACCGGTACCAGAATAAAAAAGATCAGTACTCCCTGGTCACGCACCACGCGACCGGCTTCCTTACGCCATATAAAAAACGTATCACTGACAGCCTCACGGAATAGGATATGCAATTCTTTTATCGTTCTCATGACAGATTAAGGTATATAATCATAGTTCAACATGACCGTACGCAACCGCTTGAGCAATAGCAACGGAAGTAAAACGAACAACAACAAAGCCAAATAAGGCTTCCAAGCATAAACCATCGGGTAGCCGTTCAGCGTCTGACTGACATAAATCAGAAAATAATGCCTCAACGGGAATAAATTACTCAGTACTTGCAAAGCCGGATGCATAGCCATCACCGGAAACGAAAAACCCGAAATGGAGAACGAAACGACGCCCCACAACGAACTGGCACTCAGAGCCAACCGCAACGTGGGCAGGACAGAAATGAGAAATACTCCGAAAGCCTGCGACGCCAGCACCATCAAAAAAGCGGCACACAACAGCGGACCAATACCGCTATGGCACGGGAACCCCAATATGCCATAAAGGTAAGCGTCGTAAGCTGCGGCTACGCTGAAAAAGATGACCGTATGAGGAAGCAATTTGCCCACGAGAGCATTCCACATCCGGTTGTCCGCCATGGCCAACCACTCCTTCCCGGTACCCTCCTTGATTTCGCTCCCGATGGCAAAGACCGTGACCATGAATATCATAATCATCAAGATGCCGGGCAGAATCGTATTGTTCAAATAAACCGAATAGTTCAGCCACGGGTTAGACAAGGCGTGCGTGTCGATGACGATCGGTTGCAAGAAAGCCATAGCCGTACGCTCGTCCATTCCTTTGGCCTGCAACGTCTGCAAGCCGACCGAAGCATTGGCCAATACGGACATCGTACGTAAATCACGATATATCAATGAGCCGGCAATAAGCAGGCTGTTATTGGTATAAAAAGACACCGTGGGCTGCCGGCTCGACAAAATCTTCTCGGTAGTGCCCTCCGGGATATAGTAGAAAGCATAAATTTTACCTTGTTGCATGGCTCGCCGCGCCTCACTGACCGAGGCATAATCTTCTGTCAGGTGCACTTGACTGAAAGCATCCATGTTACGCAATATTTCCCGCGTAGTGGACGTATTGTCTTCGTCCACCACTCCCACGGGCATATCCTTGGGCAACCCCTCGTACATCAGCGTGGTAAAGAACAGGCAACAAAGGAGTGGAGCCGCTACCATACAACAAAGGTACAACGGCCGGGAAACCAGCCGCCGTAACTCACGCACCATAATGCCTGCTATACCATGAGACGCCTGCATGCCCGTTGCCTCCTTATCGTTTGATGATGACCGACATGCCCGGACGAAGCACTTCCTTCACTCCCACCGGAACCGCACGCACCTCAAACGTTTTCAGGTCGAATTGTCCGGTGGTTTTGGTAGCTTTCCATGCCGCATAAGTTCCCCGGTCCTTCATGTAAGTCACTTTCAGTTTGATGTCTTTACCGAAAGCAGGCACGTACGCCGTGAATTCTTTTCCTACGGCCAAACCGCTTAACAAATCTTCACGCACATTGAATGTCGCCCAACGGTCGTCCAGCATCGTAATGTTCATGATAGGCGCTCCCGTACCGACCAATTCCCCCGTTTCGGGGAAAATCTCGGAGACTTCACCGTCCATCTGCGCCAATAATATAGTCTCTTTCATGTAAGACTCCACCTCGGCAATCGCCCCCTTCGCACGTGCGACTTGTGCGGCTGCCGCTTCCTTGTCCTCACGTTGCGCCCCGTTACGCGCCATTTCGTACTGTGCCCGCGCGGCGCGTTCCGTGGCTTTCATCGCCTGGTAATTCGCATAAGCCTCGTCACGCTTCTGCGCGCTCATCACTCCTTCTTCGAACAAACGGTCGACCCGACGATAAGACTTCTCGGCGATGTCCAGACCGGCTTTCGCCTTTTGCCACATCTCGTATGCCCCCTGCAACTGTTCTGCCCGCGTCCCACGGTCGGCTTTCTCTTTAATCGCCTGAGCTGCCTGACCGGCTGCTTCGGCCTGCGACAGTTTGGCAGCCACATCCGGAGCCTCCAATACGACCAGCGTATCCCCGGCTCTCACGTGATCGCCCTCTTTCACATAGAAATGCAATATCCTACCCGGCACCTTACTGGAAACCCTATATTCAGACGCCTCCATTTGTCCCTGAATCGACTCATCGTCATGCCCCAACAGAAGCATGCCTGCCACAGCCACGGCCGCAATGACCACCACGAGCGTTACCAACGCCCATATCACATTATTATTTTGTTTCTTGAGTTCCATACATCCATTTACATTTTATTATCGTCAAGGTTTCATTCTCATTATAATCCCGGGCCTAACGTACCCATAGCCTTTTGCAGATAAGTCTGTGCCAATTTCAAGTCTATCTGTGCATCAATCCTATCCGACTGGGCGGAAAGCCAGGCGGTTTGGGCTTCCATGACATTCGTCACGGGAACCACTCCTTCCTTGAATCCCTTATCGGCATAACGGAGATTCTCTTCCGCTTTTTCCATGTTCTTCTCCGACAAAGCCAGTCTCTTTTGTGCTTCCGTATTCTTAAACAGACTTTGATTGACCTGTAATTCTATCTTTTCCTGCGCTTCGGTCTGCTGCAAACGGGCGATATTGACTTCACTTTTGGCAGCCTTTACCTTATATATACCCTCATTCCAATGAAAAATAGGCACGGAAAGCATGATGCCCACGTTCCACATCCCACGGAACTTATTCTCGAAACCGTTCAACAATGAAGGATTGGAAACCAAATACCCACCGGTCAAAGCCAACGAAGGCAGCATTTCCGAACGAACCACCCGTACTTTGTCTTCGTATATCTTATGAGCCCAATCCAAACTTTTCAATTCCGGACGATTAGTCCACGCCCGTTGTACGGCATCATCGGGTACCGTCTCCGACACTTGCAAATCCGTCCGGCTTTGCATAAATCGCTCACGCTCGGCAGAGGCAAGCGAACTTGTCTCTGCGCTCGCTAACTCGCGATTTTCATCCGTCAGCGTGAACTTCGTGTCCAAATCCATACCGCACAACTGACAAAGCACCATTTTAGACAAAGCCAAACCATTGTCAACCTTAGTCAATAACATTTCAGCTTCGTTTACTTTCACCTTTACCGTCAATCCGTCCGCCTTGGTAGCCACTCCTTCCCGTATCATCTTCTCCACATCGCCGTCCAGACGGTTTACCAAGTCCAGGAAGCTCTCCGCCATCTTTTTCTTATAGCTCAACGACACGACCGTCCAATAGGCGTCGTCCGTGTTGAGAATCAAATCCTGCAACTGGGCATCATGCTGCGTACGCGCCAATGCTTCGGAAAACTTCGTGATACGGTGATAAGCCCTGATTTTACCCCCCATATACAAAGGTTGCATCAGTGTCACAGCTCCAGCCCACATGTTACGGGTATCCGTCCGCAAGGCATCCGTCAGTTCATTGCCCAACTGGTTTAAAGCCGTGGACATGCCGTCCAGTTTTCCGCTCTGTATGGCCTGCTGCAAAGAAGCCGCCAACTGGGGATTCGTCTGTGCGATATGCTGGATGATAGGAGTAGCCGCCTGTGTCAACCCTTGCTGCAACGAGGTTCCCATGTGGTTCAGAGCCGATTTCTGCCCGTCGTTCAACAATGAAATTTCATCACTGAAATACATGTACGTTCCCGTGGCTGAGAAATCCGGAAGGAAGTTGGTAAATGCCGCTTTCCGGTCATAATGTGCCTTCCGCATCCTTTCTTTGGCTATCAGCAGGCTCTTGTTGTTTGCAATGGCCATATTCCGGCAACTATCCAGGCTGAGCACACGCTGCGCGTGTAACATGCTGAAAAAAGCCGCGAGAATCAAAAAGCCAAAAAGTCTTTTCATCTTGTCTGTTTTTAATATTCCGCTTGATCGTCACCTGAAAATTGCATAGGCAACGATGCAAAAGTATAACAAAAATAGGTCAAATCCTCATGATTTAACCTATTTTCGTACATATTGCACATTCCTCAACATTTCTACTTCTCATAGTTGAAGCTTGCGTTTCCGATATTATGCCCATCGGCAAAAACCGACACGCGATAAGTACCCTTGCTCAAAAACTCATTGACATCCCAATATACCGTCACCGACGTAGCTTCTCCGTTATATTCGATATCCTTTTTAGCAGAATACTCCAAGTTCCGGTTCTCATAGACAAACGTTCCTCCGTTCGTCAGCACTTCGTTGTTCGGTTTGGTGATGCGCACATAAATACTCCGGTTTCCGGCTTGTGCCGTAATGTTCCTCGCAATGACAAAGCTGACGACAAACTTCTTCACATCCTTGACTTTACGGGCCTTCTTCCCACGCTTGTTCTGTCCGACCATGGAAATGCCCGTGGCATCCAGTTGGGAAGCGATGGCCACCTTCTCGCTCAGCGTTTCCTTTTCCGTAGACAGGTTCGTGATAGTCTGCGTAGCCTGGGTGTACTGGGCTTTCACCTGTTGGTTCTCGCTACGAAGCTGCTCGTTTACTCGGTTCAACGAATCTATTTCATGCACATAGCTTCTCAAGATGCTGCGCAACGTGGCCAATTCTTTTTTCAGACGCATGATTTCGGCCGCATCAGTGGCTTTCACTTGCTTCAATTCAGCCAGCAACTCTTCCGTCCGTTGCTGCTCCTTGTCCAACTGGGCGATCAGCGAATCATTGTTGATTTGCGTTTTCATTTCGCTGTACTGCTGGGCAAAGCGGGCATATTCGTTTTCCATCTCCCTTTTGTCCATTTCCGCCAGTTTCAGCATTTCCTCTTTCTCTGCATTTTCCTGCATGTAAGAATAGACCATGTAGCCTAATCCCGCACAAAGGAGCAAGACTACGACCGAAGCAATGATGATTATCTTTTTCTTGTCCATAGTTGAAGTGTTTTTCGCGTTCCTCGCACGCGCTCCCAAACTTATTTATAATAACGGACGCAAAGATAATTCTTTTCTGCCAAGGCAAAAAGCATTTTTCAACTTTTAAAAAGAAAAAAGTAGCGGCTGATTTTATATAGATACAATCTTTTTTCCTAAATTCGCGACCAATTACAGAAAATTAACATCCTCGTCATCATGATGAAAAGACTTTTTGCCGGGCGTTTCATCCGCTCGATAGGTTACCTTTTAAGTGTACATCTCGTAGCATTGCTGTTCTTCTTCGGACTCCGTGTCGCGCTTTTTATCGCCACAGACTATGATTTCCCGAAAGAGATATCGGAAGACTATGCCTTGCAAAGCGTGGCGTTCCTGCGCGGCCTCTGGTTCGACAACGTCATCGCCTGTTACATCCTGCTGCTGCCGTTGGCGGTATTCTGGATAGCCGGATGGTTCGGCTACACCGCCCGTTGGCTTTACCGCTCCTCTGCGTTCTTCTTCATCTTTTTCTATTCGCTGTGTTTCATCATTTCCGCAGCCAATATCCCTTATTTCGCCTACTTCTTCAAGCCCATCAATTCCTCCATATTCAACTGGTTCGACTACGCGGGCACCACGGCGGGAATGGTATTCGGCGAAACGTCCTATTACCTTCCCATCGCCTTGGGACTGGCAGCCATCGCGGCTTTTGCCTACATCACCCTCCGGCTGTCGCGCACGTTCTTCCTTTTAAGCCGGAACGCCGCGCCCCCGGCAAACAGATGGAAGGCCGCCGCCCTTACGTTTGTGGCCGGAGCCGCCCTTATAGGCTTGTGCTTTTTCGGCATCCGCGGACGGCGGGGTTATAACCCCATAAAAGTAAGCCAGGCGTATTACTGCAATGATGCCTTCCTGAACCAATTAGGGATTAACCCGGTATTCAACCTGATGACCAGTGCCATCGACGACAACCGGAAGGAAAACCGCCTCCTGCACCTCATGGCGGAAGACGAAGCCATAGCCCGCGTGCAAACCCTCCTCGGACGGAAGGGCATGGACGGCATCTCGCCCATCGCACACCGCGTGGAAGCCGACAGCCTGCCGACACGCCGCAACGTGGTCGTCATCCTCATGGAGTCCATGTCGGCTCACCTGATGCAAACTTTCGGTCACGAAACCAGCCTTACGCCCTTCCTCGACAGCCTGTGGCAACAATCGCTCAGCTTCAGCCATTTCTATTCATCCGGCATCCACACCAACCATGGCATGTATTCCTCGCTCTATTCGTTCCCGGCCATGATGAAGCGCAACGCCATGAAAGGTTCCGTCATTCCGGTCTACTCCGGCCTGCCCACTGTACTGAAAGAAAACGGCTACCATAACATGTTCTTCATGACGCACGAATCGCAATACGACAACATGAATGCCTTTTTCCGTACCAACGGTTTCGACGACATTTATTCGCAGGAAAACTACCCGGCGGACAAGGTGGTCAACGGATTCGGCGTACAAGACGACTTCCTGTTCCAATACGCCCTGCCCGTGCTCGACCGGCAAGCCCAAAGCGGACAACCGTTTTTCAGCGTCCTGCTCACTATCAGCAACCATCCGCCTTACATCATCCCGCCCTACTTCCATCCGCGCAGCCGGACGACGGAAGAACAAATCGTGGAATATGCCGACTGGTCCATCCGGAACTTCATGACGGAAGCCCTCAAACGTCCTTGGGCGGACAACACGCTGTTTGTCCTCTTGGGCGACCACGGCAAACTGGTGGGCACGCCCGAATGCGAAAGCCCGCAATCGTATAACCACATCCCGCTCATGATTTACGGGCGGGACATAGCTCCGCGCATCGTGGACGCTTACGGCGGGCAGGTGGATTTGGCTCCGACACTTTTAGGCCTGTTAGGCATCGGCTACGTGCAAAACGATTTCGGTGTGGATTTGCTGAAAGAGAAGCGTCCTTATATGTATTTCACGGCCGACAACCTCATCGGCGTGAGGGACTCGTCACGCCTGTTCCTTTACTTTCCGGACACGCAGCAGGAAATCCGATACCGCACGGAGGGTATGACGGTACAGACAGCCGAAGACGACCCTGTTTTCCGCGACATGAAGCAATACGGTTTTGCCATGCTCCAATGTGCCGAGGTACTGGTGCAACGGCAACAAACCCTCAACCATCCTCATGGGGACAAGCGGTAGAAAGCAGTTCCGGCGACCTCCTTACCGGACTTGACATTCTGTCAAAAAGTCAAATCCAAGCATACGAGAATGGCGTATTTGCAGCCCTGTTGGACAATCGGTGCAAATACGCCATTCTCGCGTGTTTACCCATCAACAAAAAGTCAGCCTGTACCCGGTCCGGCTTTCATTCGGACATCTGGCATGCCCAACCGTCCACATCCCCATGGAAACCCGTCAGCATCCGCAGGGTTATCATGGCAAAACGACACACGGATGACGACATTTTCCGGTCTCCAAATAGAGGAAAAAATGGACTTTTCCTCCCGCCGTTCCACCCTTTCCCGGACATTCGTCCCCGTTTTTATCCACCCTGTGAAACCGTTCTGCGGCAAATGATTTTTCATTCGCCTGCAAACGAAAAATTTTCTTCCTCATGGTAAATTGCATATATACGGAATATTGTTGCATAACCGGCTCGCAATATGAATATTTATTCAAAACATACGCCTAAAAGAGAGCTGAAAGAGGTTTTCCATAATCGAATTGAAATGCGAAAAGTAACAAAATGACAACTTTCCTCCCTCCATTTCGCACGAAATCGCTTGGAAATGATTTCTTTTTTGTGTATATTTGCATACGGTGATACATGCCGTAGAAAGGAGCCACCAAGAACAACATACGATTTTACGAACCGATTCCGGAAACGGACATGGCACGCGTCACGGCTACCGTCGCGACGTTCAACTTCGGACGGACATCCGAAAACGGTTTTTATGCCATCAGCATTGCTACGCCTTACCGGCGGTATTATGCCTTGTGGCGCATATTCACAGACGAACGCCCTCCCCTCTTTATCCGTACGCTGGCCGATACATTCGTCATGGCCGCAGGCAAAGCCATGGACTTGCTGAAATACTGCAAGGTAACCCTGAAGTGGGTGGACAATACTTTTTTCATTCCTTATTACGAACAGACTTACGACACGCTGACCTTCGGAAAATACCGGGGCAAACGCATCGCGGAAGTCTACTACATCGACCCGAACTACGTGCTGTGGATGGCCAACCGCTTCGAACCGGAAAAGAAAAAGCTCCTGAAACTAAAAGAAACCGCACAATGTTTTGCCGTGGTACACGCGGAACTCAGTCCCCCGCGACGGCCTGCCTATCGTTCGCCCAGCCGTTACGTCGGGGAGAAAGGGAAAAAACTGGAAGCCCTCCGACTGAAAATCTTATATGTCAAACAGCAAGTGGACACTTACAAGCCGGACTTTTATATTGACCAACGTATTCTGGCCGCAGACAGCCAAGGAAACCGTTATACTTTCACCGAAAAAGCGGCCGGAAGAAGCCAGACGCCCAAAGCATTGAGTTGCTTCAGCCGCCAGCTTTCGCCCGGCATGGAAATCACGCTTTCCGCCCGCGTCATGGGACATTACGAGAGTCAGGGCGTGAAATATACGCGTTTAGGATACGTGAAATACGGTTGACGGCTATTCCAAAACCGTCACCTTACGTACCACAATCTCCTGCAAAGGGCGCTCTTTTGCCGTACGCACTTTTTCTATGGCCTCAGCCACTTGCAGTCCTTCCACGACCTCGCCGAACACGGTGTATTCTCCGTCCAAATGGGGCGCACCGCCCACTGTGGTATAGGCCTGTTTCTGCGTTTCGTCGAACGGCACAGGCGGATGGGCGGCCACCTTTGCTTCCGCCTCATGCAACAAAGAGTCTTTCAGGCTTCCCAACTTTTCGGTTTCGCCACGACGGCGCATCAGGTACATTTCTTTGAGATGGCCTCGCGAAAGTTCCTCGTAAAGCGTATCCACCCGGCTTTGGTAAATGGCCGAATAAAGCTCCATCAACGAACTTGGCGTATAGGTCTTCCCCGTCACGATATAGAACTGCGTACCGCTGGAGGCCTTTTCGGGATTCACGTCATCCCCCATACGGGCTGCCGCCAATGCGCCTTTCTTATGGAAATGGCGCGGATAACGGATTTCTGCCGGAATCGTATAACGGTAGGCCGCAGTATCCACGGCCGGTTTCATTCCCCCGGGTTTGAGGGCCGGGTCTCCGGTCTGCACCATAAAGCCTCGTACGACACGATGAAACAAAATATTGTCGTACGCCCCCGCACGGGCTAACTTGATGAAATTATCACGATGCTTGGGCGTATCGTTATACAACTTCACCTTCATGTCGCCCATAGAGGTTTCTATCAGTACTTCAGTCTCTTCCATTGCTTTCTTCTTTTGCGGACCGCAAGACATTACAGCCATGCAGCACGCGATATAAATCATACTTTTCAAATTCATGCAACCGACGGATGACGATTATTATCCTGCAAAAATAATGAATTCATGGAGTTTTTATTTTATTTTTGTGAAAAAATCCTCCCGAATTCAAAAAAAAGCCGTTCCTTTGTAGTACACTATAACTGAGATTATGAAAAAAAGAATCCTGAAATGGGTAATCGGCATTTTACTCACCCCTATCATACTATTCTTCATATCGGCTACACTGCTTTATCTTCCCCCCATACAAGATTTTGCCGTACGCAAGGCCACGGCCTATCTGTCTGAGACCACCGGTATGAAAGTGCATATAGGCCGACTGCGGTTGACCTTCCTTTTCGATATCGACTTGCAGGACGTGCAAATAAAAGACGGGCAGGACGACAGTCTGCTGGATGTGGAACGTCTGAGCGTGGATTTGAGTTTCGCATCCCTGCTCCACGGGGAAATTGACGTGGAAGGCATCGAACTGACCCGTGCCGCAGTCAACACCAAATCCATGATTGCCGGGGTGGAAATCAAGGGAAGCATAGGACGTTTCTTCGTAAACTCCCACGGTATAGAAATCCCGCAGGAAATGGTGACGGTGAATACGGCCCTTCTTTCGGATGCCGACGTGGCCATCGCTCTGACCGATTCCACGACGGAAGACACGACCGCCAGTTCGCCGGTGAACTGGAAAATCGCCCTTGGGCAAGTGGATCTGGCACGCACCCGGGTACGGTTCAGCATGCCGGGCGACAGTATGACCGTTTCGGGTGGAATCCTTACGGCAGCCCTGCGGAACGGTCTCATAGACTTAGGACAAGCCTTGTACACGGTGGAAACTTTCGACTTGCATGCCGATTCGCTATTCTACGACCTGCCATACGAGAAAACCGCAGAAGGACTGGATGTCAACCATATCGCACTTCGGGACATCGGCCTGGGCATCGACAGTATCACATTCGACGGAAACGCCTTGGGGCTTTCACTGGCTTTGCGCGAAACGCACATGAAAGAAAAAAGCGGTCTGGAAATCCGTTCGCTGACAGGGCACTTCAATATGGATTCCACTTCTCTGCATGTACCCGAACTGGTACTTCGCACCCCGGATTCTTACATCAGAACACAAGCTGACATGGACCTTTCCGCCGTAGCCGAACAGCCCCAAGGAAAAATGTCCGCCCGACTTATGGGAGAACTGGGCAAACAGGACGTATTATTGTTTGCCGGAGGATTGCCCCCGGCCTTTGTCAAGGCTTATCCCAACTCCCCCGTCATCTTACGGTTGTCGGCCGACGGGAATCTGGATACGCTGAACCTCACGACTGTAGAAGCACGGCTGGCCGGCGCTTTCGAACTGAAAGCCGACGGAAAGATGTTCCGGTTGGCGGACTCCGTACGAAGGTCGGGACACGTGAATCTGAACCTGCGTACACGCAATCTCGATTTTGCGAGGGCATTGGCCGGAGAAGAGGCGCTGAAAGACATAGCCCTGCCCCCAATGCGACTGGACGGGAATGTGGGGCTGAACGGACAAAAATACACTGCCGACCTCCGTTTAAGGGAAGGAAAAGGAAACGTGCAAGTAAAAGGAGGATTCGACGCGGCACGCATGGCCTACCAGGCGAAACTGTCCATAAAGGACCTGCAACTCCATCATTTCTTACCCAAAGATTCCCTGTACGGCCTGTCTCTCACGGCATCTGCCAAGGGCGTCGGGACGGATTTCTTCAGCCGACATACCCGGATGCAGGCCGACATGACATTAGAAAGCCTGCAATACGGACAACTGTATCTCAGTGACATCAAACTGGATGCCGGATTGCAAAAAGGCAACGGCCACGTCGCGCTCGACAGCCATAACCCGCTATTGGATATGCGTTCCAGAATCGACGCGCTGCTGAGCCGACATAATACCGACCTGACTTTCAGTATGGATATGCGCAGCATCGACCTGTATGCCCTGCGCCTGACAGACAAACCGTTCAAGGCCGGCATGTGCCTGCACATGGACGGCAGTACGAACCTGAAAAACGCTCATACGGTACACGGAACGGTATCGGATATCTCTCTCATAATGCAGGATTCGGTATTCCGCCCCAAAGATTTGGCCATGAATGTGCTGGCTCTCCCGGACACTACGTATGCCGACATTTCGGCCGGTGACTTCAAACTGCATCTTGACGGCCGCGACGGCTATGAGACGCTGATGAAAAAAAGCGAAGAATTCATGGCTGTGACCGACCAGCAACTGCAACGCCGGCATCTGAATCAGGACTCACTCAAGATTTTCCTGCCACGCATGACGCTCAATATGGTGTCGGGAAAAAACAACCCCGTGGCCAACTATCTGACGGCTATGGGCTACTCTCTCAACGAATTGAAGCTGAACCTGAATGCCGACCCCGAAATCGGCCTGAACGGAGGCGGCCATATTTACACGATGAATGCAGGAGGCATCTTACTGGATACTATACAGATGCACATCTTTCAGGATACGACCGGCGTAAAAATGGACGGACGGGTGCGAAACGGCCCCAAGAACAAACAATTCGTATTCGAGTCCCGGCTGAATGCTTATCTGCACTCCACCGGAGCGGGAATCAATTTGATTTATCTGGACGACAAGCGTAAAAAAGGAGTGGATCTGGGGCTGAGAGCCGACGTGCAAGACAATGGCATCAAAATTGTGTTCTCACAAATTCATCCGATTATCGCCTATCGAAAATTCGATATCAACGAGGATAACTACATATTCCTGGGGAACGACAGGCGGGTGGAAGCGGATGTGAATATGCTCGCCGACGACGGAACGGGAGCCAGGATTTACTCGACACCCAATCCGGAAGCTTTGCAAGACCTGTCTGTCAACCTGAATCATGTAAACCTAAAGGAACTGACCGCTGTCATTCCGTACGCTCCCCGCATCTCCGGATTAATGCAAACCGACGCCCACTTGATACAAACGGAGGAAAACCTGTCCGTCGTAGCCGACGTTTCGGTGAAAGACATGGCGTACGAAGATGCACCGCTGGGCAATATCGGCCTGGGAATGGTCTACCTGCCCAACAACGACGGGACGCATTTCGTAGATGCACGTATTTCGCATAACGAAGCAGAAGTCCTGACGCTTTCAGGAGCTTACAAAGACAACGGCAAAAGCGGAACGATAGAGGCGGACTTGGATTTGGCAGACTTCCCGCTGTCGTTGGCCAACGGTTTTGTCCCGGACCAGATGGCGGCTTTAGGCGGTATGGCCGACGGCTGCATGAAGGTGAGCGGCCCGACCGACCGACCCGTCGTAGAAGGATGGCTGGCCACCAAAGCCATGAAAATAACGTCATCCGAGTACAGTTTGAACCTGCGTCTGGAGGATGATACCATCAAGGTAAGGCAAAGCCACCTGAATTTAGACAAGTTAAACGTATATTCCACAGGAAAGAACCCGCTCGTGTTCGACGGAACGGTGGATTTCGCCAACTTCGATAATATCTTGCTCGACCTGAAAATGAATGCATCCAACTTCGAACTCATCAACGCCAAACGCACCCAACAGGCATCGGCCTACGGAAAAGTGTACGTGGATGTCAATGCACGGATGGCCGGGAATCTGAACAATATCAACATTAACGGACGTTTGGGGGTATTGGGAAGCACCGATGTGACGTACGTGCTGAAAGACACTCCGCTTTCATCGGAAGACCGGTTGAGCGGCCTGGTCACGTTCGTAGACTTCAGCGATACTACGACCGTGGCTACCCAGGAAGAAGTACAGCCCATGAACATGAACGTGATGATGCAAATCAGCATAGACCAGGGTACACAGGTACACTGCCTGCTGAGTGCCGACCGCTCCAAATACGTTGATCTGGAAGGGGGCGGCGAGCTGACCATGAACTATACTCCGCAGGGGGAACTGACGCTCACCGGACGTTATACGGTGCTGAACGGAGAAATGAAATACTCACTTCCGGTTATCCCTTTGAAGACATTCACCATCGCCTCGGGCAGTTATGTGGATTTCAACGGGCCTATCCTGAATCCTACTTTGAACATCTCGGCGTCCGAACGTATGCGTGCCACCGTGACGGAAAACGATACCCCACGCACTGTTTCCTTCGAAGTGGGGCTGTCCATCACGCGTACGTTGGAAAACATGGGGCTGGAGTTTACTATCGCAGCCCCTGAAGACATGACCGTACAGAACCAACTCGCAGCCATGTCGATAGAGGAGCGCGGGAAAGTGGCCGTCACCATGTTGGCCACCGGCATGTACTTGTTGGGAGATAATGAAAGCGGAGGATTCTCTACGACCAATGCCCTGAACGCCTTGTTACAAAGCGAAATCACCAACATTGCAGGCAAGGCTCTTGAAACCATAGACTTGAGCCTCGGCGTAGACCAGGAAACTACGGCCGAAGGAACGGAGCGCACGGATTACTCATTCCGCTTTGCCAAACGCTTCTGGGGCAACCGTGTGAGCATCATCGTGGGCGGTAAAGTGTCTACGGGCGAGAATGTGGAAAACACCGGCCAGTCGTTGATAGATAATGTATCGTTAGAATATCGCTTGGACAAGAGTGCCACACGTTACGTCACCCTATTCTATGACAAGAGTTATGAGTCTTTGTTGGAAGGCGAAATCACCGAAATGGGAGCCGGTCTCGTACTGAGGCGTAAAATGACACGCTTAGGTGAACTGTTTATCTTCAAGAACAGAAAAAAGAATGAACCTCAACACGAAAAAGAGAAGAAATGATGAAGACAAGACTGAAGATATATTGTGGTGTGATCCTGTGCTGCGGTTTGGCGGCAGGGTGCTCAACGACCAAGAACCTTCCCGAAGAAGAGGTACTGTACACCGGTATCAAGGAAATAGACTATGGCCAAAAGTCGAAAAAGAAAGCCAAGAAAAAGGCTAAACAAAAGGAGGAAGAAGGAGTCATTACCTCTCTGGCCGATGCTTACAAAGCTGTAGACGACTTACTCACACAAAGAGATTTGTCTGTGCTGAAACGGAAAGAGGAATTGACTCAGGAGCAAAAGGACTCCATCGCCGCCGTGCAACGTATCGAAGAAGAGGCGTATGAAACGGCGAAGGAAGAAGTGGATGCGGCACTGGCTTACGCCCCGAACAACGCTCTGTTCGGAAGTTCGTCCTACCGTATTCCATTCCCCACCGGACTGTGGATATACAACGCTTTAGTGGGCAAGAAGTCACGCTTCGCAAAATGGTTATTCGATACGTTTGCAGGTACTCCGGTCTTCATCAGTACCGTCAATCCGAAAACCCGCGCACTCGTAGCACAAAACACACTCCGGAACTACGGTTATTTCAACGGTACCGTGGATTATGAAATCCTACCGGAAAAGAACCCCAAAAAGGCCAAAATCAGCTATACCGTCAGACCGCGCAATCTGTTTCGTCTGGACTCCATAGCCTACCTGCGCTTTCCGGCTGTGGGCGACAGCCTGATACGGGAAACGTTCCGGCAACGTACCCTTTTCAGCGGTGATCCGTTCAGCGTAATCAATCTCGATGCCGAAAGAACCCGTATTTATAACATGTTCCGCAATTCCGGTTATTTCTACTACAAACCGGAATACATCACCTATCGTGCCGATACCATACAGCGTCCGGGATTCGTACAACTGCAAGTCGTACCGGCCGACGGCATTCCCGCATCGGCCAACAAAAGGTATTACCTCGGACGGACCACCGTCAATCTGTTCAATAATGATTCTTATGAACTGACCGACACGCTACAGTTTCGCGATTACACCTTATATTATGACGGAGGAAAGAAAGGCAAAATCCCTTTGCGCTTCGGTGCCCTCCGGCGTAATCTGTTCTATCGGAAAGGCATGCTCTACCGACAGGACATTATGAGCTTCGTACAACAGCAACTCTCGGAAATGAATGTGTTCAGCACGGTAAACCTGAAATACGTTCCGCGTGATACCACAGCACTCAACGATACGCTCGACATCGAAATCACCGGTATCCTGGACAAACCCTACGACGGGGAGTTCACCACAAAGGTAACCTCTAAAAGCAATGGGCAGATCGGTCCGGGACTCTCGTTCAGCATGTCCAAACGCAATGCTTTCCGAGGAGCGGAAAAGCTGAAATTCGAAGTACACGGATCATATGAATGGCAAACCAACTCCACCGTACAGGGACGTAGTTCCGTCATCAACTCCTACGAATACGGTACTTCATTGTCGTTGGACTATCCCCGACTGATATTTCCCGGGGCACGTAAGTTCTCCCGACGCGCCAAAACGAGCACCTCGTTTGTACTGGATGCTACATGGATGAACCGGGCCAACTATTTCGGCATGGTGTCTTTGAGCGCACGGGCGGCCTATACTTACCAAGCGCGTCCTACAATCAAACACGAATTCGTCCCGTTCCGCTTGGATTACGACGAACTGTTGAGTACAACCGCCACTTTCGACTCTATCATGAACGTCAACCAGGCACTCTACGTAAGTATGCGCGACCAGTTCGTTCCTTCCATGCGATACACTTTCACTTATTCCAGTCCGCGCAAGGCACGCAATCCGCGAACTTTCATCTTTGAAGTGAAAGAAAGCGGAAACATCACTTCCGGTATTTACGCCGCTTTCGGTAAACCGTTCAACCAAAAAGACAAGAAACTTTTCAACGTGCCTTTTGCACAGTATATCCGTTTTCTGGCTGAGTTCAGAGAAGAATTCCGCCTTACCCCCCGTACAAGTATCGCCACGCGAGTGGGAACCGGCGTGATATTCAGTTACGGAAACTCTACCGCAGCTCCTTACAACGATCTCTTCAGCGTAGGTGGTGCCAACAGTATCCGTGCGTTCACCGTTCGCGGCGTGGGACCGGGTAGCTATATTCCGGGCGCGTCGGCCTATTCCTATATCGACCAAATGGGAGACTTCAAAATCGAAATGAACGCCGAGTATCGCTTCCCCATCGTTTCTATGCTTTCCGGAGCCGTATTCCTGGATGCTGGAAACGTTTGGCTTCTGGATGCAGACGTAAACCGCCCGGGAGGAACGTTCGACATTTCAAGATTCGGCAAAGACTTGGCTTTAGGCACCGGATTGGGTATTCGTTGCGACCTCGATTTCCTCGTATTGCGTTTCGATGTCGGAGTGGGACTTCACGCTCCTTACGACACAGGAAAGAGCGGCTATTACAACATGCCGAAATTCAAAGACAGTCTGGGATACCATTTTGCCGTAGGTTATCCGTTCTAAAACGGGCTGTAGCACGGACGGCCCCTCCTGTTTTCCCAAACAGTTCAAAGGGCTTAAAAAAAGAAGCCGAAAACACGACTTTTTCAAATAAAAAAGCTATTTTTGCAATACAGAACGTAAATATTTAACTTTTTAAACGAACGAATATGAAACCTACACTTTTCTTATTGGCTGCCGGTATGGGTAGCCGTTATGGCGGTTTGAAACAATTGGACGGGCTGGGTCCGAATGGCGAAACCATCATGGACTATTCTATCTATGATGCCATCCGTGCCGGTTTCGGCAAAATTGTCTTCGTCATCCGCAAAGACTTTGAAGAACAATTCCGTACACAAATCCTTTCAAAATACGAAGGAAAGATTCCGGCTGAGTTGGTATTCCAAAGTCTGGACGCACTGCCCGAAGGTTTTACTTGCCCGGAAGGCCGTGTAAAGCCGTGGGGTACGAACCATGCCGTATTGATGGGTAAAGATGTCATCAAAGAACCGTTCTGTGTCATCAACTGTGATGACTTCTACGGCCGCGACGCATTCGCCACCATCGGCAAGTTCCTGAGCGAATTGCCGGAAGGCTGCCAAAACACATACGCCATGGTGGGCTTCCGTTGCTGTAATACGCTCAGCGAAAACGGCTCCGTTGCACGTGGTGTCTGCATGTACGACGACCATCATCACTTGAAAGACGTGGTGGAACGTACGGAAATCATGCGTGTGGACGGTCCTATCTGCTACAAAGACGAAGAAGGCAAATGGATTCCGTTGGAAGAGAACGTACCGGTCAGCATGAACATGTGGGGCTTCACTCCCGACTACTTCCAGCATAGCGAAGAATATTTCAAAGAGTTTCTGAGCAATCCGAAGAACATGGAAAATCCGAAAGCCGAGTTCTTCATCCCGCTGATGGTGAATAAGCTCATCAACGAAGGTACCGCTACGGTAGAAGTGCTCGACACTACCAGCAAATGGTTCGGTGTAACATACGCTGCCGACCGTGAAGCCACAGTAGAAAAGATTGCCTCCTTGGTAGCAGCAGGAGAATACCCGGAAAAGCTGTTCTAAACAAGGCTCTTTTATTTCTTTACCTAAAAAAAGAATCCTTCTTGCATGGAGTTCATCCGGCAAGAAGGATTCTTTTTTATATTACCCGCCCTCCATCTGACTGTCACCTAAAGGCAGTCTGTTTTTTTCTGCAAGATAAAGTAAAAAACACAGTATTGTCTTACACAAAAAATCGTAAAATGAAGAAATCAACAATCTGTAAAAGCCAAAAAGCCGACTTCTTGTCTTTCATGCAAAATCAAATCCAAGAAAAAAAGATGCGCAACAAAATCAAAACATCTGCGAACTACCAATCATCCCTGCGTTCCTTTACACATTTCCTCCAAACCAAAGGCTACTGTCGCTCTGTAAGCTTCGAATCTATCACCGAAGAATTAATCGCATCTTACGAAACCTACCTACAACACGAACGCGGTATCACCAAAAACAGCAGTTCCTTTTATATCCGCACATTGCATGCGGCCTATAAAAAAGGAATTGCCATGCTCAATCTGAAACTTCGAGACCCCTTCGGCAACGTCTATACGGGAGTAGACAAAACCCGAAAACGGGCTGTAAACATCGATGTCATCATCAAACTCATGCAATATAAGGAGCTCAATAAAAGTATGGAATTCAGTCGCGATACATTTGTATTTTGCTTTTTCGCACAAGGTATGCCTTTCATAGACTTCGCCAAACTAAAAAAAGAAAATCTGCAAAACGGGCGCCTCTCCTATTATCGGAGTAAAACCGGACGCCTGCTCTCTGTCAAGGTAGACAGAATCATGAGAACCATCATCAATAAATACGCCTCTCCCCAATCGGACTTTCTTTTCCCCGTAATGAAAACCACAGAATTCCGACAGTCCGTTTACGACTCAGCCTTACGGACATACAATCTCAATTTAAAAAAGCTATCCGAATTGTTAGGAGAGAAAGCCACGCTCACCTCTTACGTCCCGAGGCATTCATGGGCCTCGGAAGCCTTAAAGCTCCATATCCCGATGCACGTCATCAGCGAATCTATGGGGCATTCCAATGAAAAGACCACTTCCATCTATCTCACTTCGCTGGACCACCGCAACATTGATGCTGCAACAAGAAAAATATTTGAAACGGCAAATAGAAGAAGTAAAATAAAGAAACGAATCAGGCAGTCTTCAACAAAAACTTCAACGCTCTCCTATTCAGCAATATATCCTCAATATTATTATTCCATCTCTATGCAAGAGGTGGATAAATCCGATGCAAATGTAGATAAAATACTTAAACCCACAAAATAATCGGTCTTTTTTTCTCGAAAAAACAAATGATTTACTAAAAAAACACGAAAGAACAGATTTGGAAGATGGTTCTAAAGCACTATGACTCACATATAATAGATAGGCCTACATTCCCTTTTTCCACCTCTTGCATAGAGAGAGAAAAGAATATGATTCTAAAAACAGGAAAGTAGAGAACATATATTTTTTAATTAATTTGTTTTATTATGAAGAAGAAGTTTATTAGTGTTGCGATGTTTTGCGCATTGATTGCCAGTTCCCCGGTTTGGGTCGGCTGCTCAGATTACGATGACGACATTGCCAATCTACAATCGCAAGTAGACGCATTGAAACAAACGGTAGATGTTTCAACCGCAGAAGCCCTGAAAGCCTTGCAAGAAGCTCAAGCCGCATTGCAGGAGGACATCAACGAATTGACAGCGGGCAAAGCCGACGCACAGGCCGTGAAGGACTTACAGGAAACCGTGGCTGCACTCCAAACAGCCATCACAGAGAACGACATCACCAAAATCGGCGAATTGAGTTCTCAGGTCAGCGAACTGATCGCACAGGTAAATGGAATAGAAGGCGATTTGGATAAGACCCAAAGCGACCTTCAGCAACAAAAGACTGAGTTGGAAGGCAAGGTCAACAGCCTGCGTGCCGATTTGGAGAAAGCCATTGCCGACAAAGCCGACCAAGCTACCGTGGACAACATCAAGTCTGAATTGGATACGGCCGTAACAAACCTTACAGACGTAGAAAACCGTTTGGTGGAAGTAGAGAAATGGATTAAGAACAACGGGCAAGAATTGGCCAAACTGACTGCAAACGTAAGCCAGATCAACAACCTGATAGCTAAAATCAGTGAAGAAGCGGCTACGACTATTTCCGACCCAGCCATCTTGGCAGCCATCAAGGCATTGCCCACCACGGTAAGTTCACTTACCACCCTGCAACAACAAATCGGCAAGGAAACGGAAGCCGGAAGCATCCTCTACCGTCTAGCCGCCCTCGAAGAATGGAAGAACACTATCGTGACCGAATTACTGACCGGCACGGGATACAGCAGCTTTGCCGACATTTGCCAAGACATCAAAGAGCTGCAAGAAGCATTGACGGGCAGCGGCAGCGAAACTCCGGGCGTAGACCCGAGCGACCCGGGCTTGGTTGAACAATTCAACGCACTGAAAGCCGAAATGGCCAAGTTCGACATGATTCAAAGCGTGGTGTACATCCCGAATGCTACTGAAGCAGAAACGGGCTATTTGTTGAAGTCTTCCGTGCTGAAAGTGTACAATGAAAAGAGCACAAATAAAGACAAATACGATGAAGTGGCACAAGGCATAAAGACCAACACAATCAGTTTCCGCGTGTCTCCGGCCTCTAAAGCCAAAGACTTCGACGGAGATAATCCTAAATATACCTTGACCTTCGACGGCGAGATAATAACCAAGAAAAGTTTCTCACAAGTGAAGACGGTAGGAAAACCAAAAGTTAATGAAGAATCCGGTATTATCACATATTCCGTAGAAACGAAAATACCTGAAAATGAAGTATGGGCTGTTTGCGCTGTCATCAAGGCTGTGGAACAACCTGCCGCAGAAGGAGAAGAAAGTACAGGCGTAAAGGACAACACTGACCTGACCACTACTTACTTCACTGCTACGACAGTGGAATATAAAGTGAAAACCATTGCTGTCACAAATGACAATCAAGACAAAACAACCATGCCTTACATGAATCCGGACGGTAGTGATAGCAAGGTGGACTATACCGTAAACCGCAAAGTCGTAGGTTACGATGAATCTAATGAAGTAATCGTAGAAGACATGGTTGGTGACTTCGGCGTTCCTGCTACAATTTCTTACGAGGTATCCACGTTGACGAACACCGACACGAGCGACGACAATTGGTTCAAGGAAGAAAACGGTGTATTGATTGTACAGAAATCGAACGCTATGATTGGACGTGAAGTCACGGTTACCCCTAAAGTCCAGTTTGGTTCAATCGAAATCAAAGCACCGTCATACAAAAAAATAACCGTTACCCGTCGCGTTGTAGAAGTCGATGTAAATGAGCCCAGTGCTCCTAAAGAACTGACGTGGAACAAGGATATTCAGTTTATTGCTCTGAGCAGCGACGAAATGGACGAAATCATCAAAGCAACCGAACTGTCACGCGGTGACTTCATGGAGCTTATCGATGAAAACGAACCGGCAAACTTGACCAAACTGTGCCTGATGACCGGTAAAGACATCTTGGAAAAAATGCCTGCAGCAACCGACAAGGTAGCAAACGACAACACGCTGTACATCGTCGTTCCTGCCAAAATGAATACCGGTGATGCCAAGAAACTCGATATCACATTGAAGGAAGAAAACAGCAGTACTACGCGGACCGACTCTTACATTATCCATGTAAACGTCAGCAAGATGCAGTATCCTGTCACTGTGATCGAGAAGAACCCGGTACGTTGGAACCAAGACGGACAGACCATCGAATACACTCCGCAGATTGAATGGGAAAAAGGCACGACCGACATTGTGGCTAGCATGAACAATGTCTTTAATGCTAAAGACTTGTTCGCCGACTACGAAGAATTGAACAAACAAGCTAACGACCTTGGCTTCAAACTTGTTGTCGGAATCAAGGACAATGCAACTATCAAGGGGGTCACTTACAATAATGCCAATAGAACACTCACTTACGACAAGTCTCAATATGAGGGTGACAACGTAAGCCTAGTAATCTACTTGGATTACAATGGTAAGAAGATTGCTGAAACCTACTGTGAAATCAGCGTACAAAAGCTGAGTGGAACCTGGAAGAACCCGACCGAAATGGCTATGACCGTCTACGATTTGTCTAAGACCTACAATGTGTCCACAGGTGCCGAGTGGGTTGACTTTGCCGGACGCACCATATGGAAAGACGGTGCCGTAGTGGAGACGACCAAAGATGACAAGGGCAACTGGAAGTCTAAGTTCAGCAAGGATCCGTTCTCAACAATGGTATACGGCATGACTGCACCGTCATTCGCTATCGTCAATCCGCATACTGGAAAAGTTGATGACTACAAAGACAAATATGTCATTGTTGACTCAAAGACCGGCGTAGTTACGTTCGACGAAGATGCAACACAATCAGGGTTCGATGCCGCTCATACGGTAACCATCCGCATCAGTGCCGATTCTCCGTGGGGCGCAATCGAGAACATGAATGTGGGCGAGAGCGGCTACTACGTAGACGTGACGTTCACCATTGGAAAAGGTGCAAGCAACAATTACAAAGGAGAAATGTAATCCCGCAAAAAGCCTTGCCCATCCGTTTTCTCCCCATCTACGGACGAGGTAAGGAAGGTTGGTCAGAGACGGTCTCCGCGAGGAGGCCGTCTCTTGTATTTATAACGTTACGGACAGCCGCGCCAGATAATCATAATGTTCCCCGTCCTGCAAGCGTTCCGCACGGAAACCGTTTTCCTGCGCATAGTAGGCCAAAGTGTCGAAGTCCACATAGAGCCACGGGAAAGGTGCGCCTTTCACTCGCTTGTACTGCATCCGGAAATCCAACTCACCGTAGTAACCGGCATTCAGGTCGATGTCCAACGCGCCGTCTTCGTCTTCATAAATATAGCGCAAGTCACTGGAATCCACCAACACGCAACCGCCGGGTGCCAACAGTTGCTTCATACGACGGAAAAACAAGGGCATGCGTTCCAGCCGCCCGATGATGCCGGAACCGTTCATCAGCATCAGCACCGTATCGTAACATCCGGCGAAAGCCTCGTCGAAGACATCCGCCTCCCAAGCCTGCCTCACCCCGCGCCGACGCATCACGTCCACCGACAACGGCGAGATGTCCACCGCCGTCACGTCCAACCCGCGCCTTTGCAAGGCCAAGCTGTGGCAGCCAGCCCCGGCACCGACATCCAACACCCGCCCGCGACACAAGTCCAAAGCTTTCAGTTCCAATGGCGGCATATCCTCCTCTTCACGGAACAACGTGCCGACCGGCATCTCGTCTTCGTCAAACTGCGGGGAGAACACCCGCAGGCGACCGGCCCGACCTGTCTCATAATAGTCACGGATGGCCTGCCCCATCGGGTCGCATCCGTCTTCCAACAATCCGTTCTTCATATTTTTATGTCTTGGTGGCGCAAAGATACGACAAATATCCTCGCCGCTATGCTTATTTGCATTATCTTTGTTACCACGAAGACAGGATGCGGCTCGGCATAGCCAAACCGGAAAACTTCGTTTTCATTTGTCTCTGCGCTCGCCTTTCACTATCTTTGTACACCATAGGCTGTACGTTTTTATGGAAACAGACCGTAACATATACATCAAAAACATGGTGTGCGACCGTTGCGTCATGGTCGTACGGAGCGTACTGGAACGTCTCGGACTGACGCCCTTGTCGGTCGAACTCGGACGGGCCGAACTTTCCGCCCCTCTCGCGGAGACCGCACGCCAAGCCTTGCGCGAAGCCCTCGCCCCCTTGGGATTCGAACTGATAGACGACCCGCGCATCCGTACCGTAGAGCATATCAAGCGTCTCATCATCGGACTCGTGCACCAACAGGACAACCGCCTGCGGACAAATCTGTCGCAATACCTCGCCACGGAGTGCCGCCACGATTACGGTACGCTCAGCAAGCTGTTCTCCGAAACGCAAGGCACGACCATCGAAAAATACTTTATCGCCCAGAAAATCGAACGTGCCAAGGAACTGTTGGATTACGGTGAACTGACCCTCAACGAAATAGCCGACCGGCTGAACTATTCCAGTACCGCCCACCTCAGTGCCCAGTTCAAGGCACAGACCGGATATACTCCACGGCAATACCGGCAACAGAAAGAGCGGGCACGCATTCCGTTGGATAAAATATAACACTCACACTAAAACATATAAAAAGAAGCCATAATTCTGTAAGACAGTTTGCAGACCCCGTACTTATCTTTGTACCCTACAACCATAGATACGATAAACACAATGGACACAATACACATAGAAAAAAGGACGTTTCCCGTATTGGACATGAGTTGCGCCGCCTGCGCTGCACGGGTGGACAAGACCCTCAACGGACAACCGGGGGTGCGCACGGCTTCCGTTAACTACGCGGCGGCCACGGCTACCGTGGAATACGACACGGCACAGTGCAGCCCCGAACAACTGAAAGCGGCCTTGCAGGCTGCGGGCTACGACCTACTGGTGGGCGACGACCGCAAACAGTTGGAAGACCGGGCGGAACAGGCGCACGACGAGAAGTACCGACGCTTGCGGCAACGCACCGTCTGGGCCATCGTCCTCGCCCTGCCCGTGGCCGTCATCGGCATGTTTTTCATGCATACGCCATACGCCGACCTCATCTCATGGGCATTGTCCACCCCCGTCGTCCTCTGGTTGGGACGGGATTTCCACCGCAACGCCTGGCGGCAACTGCGGCACGGCACGGCCAACATGGACACCTTGGTGTCGAACAGCACGCTCATTGCCTACGTCTTCAGCCTTTTCAACATGCTCTTTCCGGAATTCTGGACGGCACGGGGCGTAGAGCCTCACGTCTATTTCGAAGCGGCGAGCGTCATCATCGCCTTTATCTTATTGGGGAGACTCTTGGAAGAAAGAGCCAAGGGCAGCACCTCGACGGCCATCCGCAAGCTCATGGGGCTGCAACCCCGTACGGTCACCATCGTGGACGACCGTGGGGAAACACGTGAAATCAGTATCGACGACCTGCAACGGGGGCAGACCGTCTCCGTCCGTCCCGGCGAACGGATTGCCGTGGACGGCACCATCGTCTCGGGCAGTTCGTACATCGACGAAAGCATGCTGAGCGGCGAACCGGTGCCCGTGGCCAAGCGCGAAGGGTCGCACGTTTTCGCCGGTACCATCAACCAACGAGGCTCGTTCCGTTTCCGTGCCGAGAAAGTGGGAGCCGACACCGTACTGGCCCACATCATCCGCATGGTGCAGGACGCGCAAGGCAGCAAAGCCCCCGTGCAACGGTTGGTGGACCGCATCGCGGCCATATTCGTACCGACCATCATCGGCATCGCCCTTCTTTCGTTCGCCTTGTGGTGGGCACTCGCCCCGTCGGACGGTTTCACGCACGGCCTGTTGGCTTTGGTCACCGTCCTCATCATCGCCTGCCCCTGCGCACTCGGACTGGCCACGCCGACAGCCATCATGGTGGGCATCGGCAAGGGAGCCGAACACGGCATCCTCATCAAAGACGCTGAAAGCTTGGAGGCCGCACGGCAAATAGACAGTATCCTGTTGGACAAGACGGGAACGGTCACGGAAGGGCATCCCACGGTGACGGAAATGACGTGGGCGGAAGACAGTCCGGCCGGCCTGCCCGACATTTTCTTCAGTCTGGAAAAACAGTCGGAACATCCCTTGGCCGAAGCCGTCGTCGGCCATATCCAAGGACGGGAACTCCCCGTGCAGGACTTCGAAAGCCTGACGGGAATGGGGGCAAAGGCGGTATGCCAAGGCCAAACGTATTATGCCGGAAACCTTAAGCTGCTGGAACGGAACGGCATCCCGACAGACGAACGCCTGACACGTACGGCCGAACGCATGTCTGCCGCCGGACAAACGGTGATTTACTTTGCCGATACGAAGAAAACATGGGCGGTAGCCGCCATATCCGACCGCATCAAGAAGACTTCGCGCCAAGCCGTGGCCGAACTACAGGCCATGGGCATCGAAGTCTATATGCTCACGGGCGACCAGGCCCCCGCTGCCGCACGGATAGCCGACGACGCAGGCATCCGGCACTACCGCGCCGGGGTGTCGCCGCAAGACAAGGCCGATTTCGTGGCCGCCTTGCAGCGCGAAGGGCATCGCGTGGCCATGGTGGGCGACGGCATCAACGACAGCGCCGCCTTGGCCCGCGCCGACCTGAGCATCGCCATGGGACGGGGCAGCGACATCGCCATGGACGTGGCTCAGATGACGCTCATCTCGTCCGACCTGACTCGGATTCCGGAGGCCATCCGGCTGTCCGCCCGTACCGTACGCACCATCCGGCAGAACCTGTTTTGGGCTTTCATCTATAATATAATAGGTGTACCCGTGGCCGCCGGAGCCCTCTACCCCCTTTGCGGCTTCCTGCTCAACCCGATGATTGCCGGGGCGGCCATGGCCATGAGCAGCGTGAGCGTCGTGACGAACAGCCTGCGGCTGAAACGGGCCGGACTGCGACACGAAGAAACCGACATTTCAAAACCCTATACAGATATGAAGAAAGAATATAAAGTGGAAGGCATGATGTGCAACCATTGCCGCATGCATGTGGAAAAAGCATTGAACAGTATCGAGGGCGTCAACGCCACCGTAACCTTAGACCCTCCCGTGGCCGTCATCGAGTTTTCGGGAGACGCGAAGCCCTTGGAGGACTTGCAAGCCGTACTGGCCGAAGAAGGTTACAAAATCTCGGAAATGTAAAGGAAGGAGGAAACCATGCAGTTAGATAAGCTTTGCGTGGCCTGTTTCTCGCCCACGCACACTTCGATGAAAATCGCACGCGCCATCGCCGACGGCACGCACATCGCACGCCGTGAGGAAATCGACCTGACCACCGACCCCGCCGACACGCCCATTGCGGTACGCAACGCCATCTGCATCGTGGCCGCCCCCGTCTACGGGGGACTTGTGGCCCCGGTAGCCGTCCGGCGCATCGCCCGCCTGCGGGCGGAAAACAGCATCGCCATTCCGGTGGTGGTCTATGGCAACCGCGACTACGAGGATGCCTTGGTACAGCTTCGCGACCTCCTGTACGCCCAAGGGTTCACGCCTCTTTGCGGTGCGGCATTCGTGGGCGAACACTCCTACAGCCGTCCGGGCATGCCCGTAGCCGAAGGTCGTCCCGATGCCGCCGACTTGCAGAAGGCCGCCGCTTTCGGGGCGCAAGCCTATGGCAGCCTGTTGCACCAACTGAACCTGCCCCACCCTCCGGCCACGGATGCACGTGACTTCGCGCTGACCTACGACAGCCCGTTGGAAAGCCTCGTGACTGCGCCCGCGATGAAGGGCAACGTATCCTACAAGACCCTTGGCCCCTCCACACCGCAGGCCCCGGTGGTGAACGGCAACTGCTACGGCTGCGGAGAATGCGTGGACTGGTGCCCCACCGGCGCCATCACCATAGCCGATGGACGCTCTGCCACCCGTGTGGACTTGTGCACCAAATGCTGTGCCTGCGTCAAGTTCTGTCCCGTGGGCGGACGCACTTTCGACACCCCTTATACCGCCATGTTGCACCAGAACTTCAGTGCACGTCGCGAACCGGAATGTTTCGTCTGACAAAATGTCAGGCCAACCTCACGAGAATCGTCTATCCGCCTCTTTATTCGGGCGAGGGGACAAAAAACGTCGGCATTTCAAGCCGGCGTTTTTACATTCCGCAACCACGGGCGAGGTTTCCGCTTACAAAAAGACACCCTCTCCACACCGCCATGTGGCATGCCCCGCGTGCAAACGACATCCGTCAGCCTTTTCCCGTGACAAAAAGCATGAGGATTTGGCGCACGGAAATCCGTCAGATAAATCAAAAAAAGCCCTTCTGACCTCCCTTTTACACCGTTTACCGCCCCCTTTTCCACCGCACGGAAGACCGTTTCCGGCCGACAAGCGGACAACTCCATTTTTTTCTGCTCCAAAACTTTTTCCGCTTTCAGCCAAACGAAATTCCAATCTCAGGAGATTGAAACCCCGAATTCAAAAGAAATGCGTCATAAACACATAAAACGGGCCATATACCGGTTCGGATTTAACATATCCTCTCTATTTGAGCCTTTTACTACCCGGTGCTTATACGTAAAAGGCTGACATATTGTCAGTATTTCACGTCCTGCCTCATCTGCCCTATTTTCCCTTTCCCATCTTTTTTTTCTCAATTCTGTTTGCGTTACCAATAGTTTTATTTAATTTTGCCGCACCTAATCATTTACGAATTAATACCAAGAAAATTAGGAATATGGAAGCTGTATTCGGTTACATCATCGGCCTCGGGGCCGCAGTCATGATGCCCATTATCTTTACCATACTGGGCGTTTGTATCAAAATCAAGTTCGGAAAAGCCTTACAAAGCGGCCTTTACGTGGGCGTCGGTTTCGTGGGATTGTCGGTCATTACGGCGTTGCTCACCAGCAGCCTCAGCCCGTCGCTCTCAAAAGTGGTGGAGATTTACGATCTCAACCTCGAAGTGTTCGACATGGGATGGCCTGCGGCAGCCGCCGTGGCTTACAACACATCGGTAGGTGCGTTCATCATTCCCGTATGCCTCGGAGTGAACATCCTGATGCTCCTCACCAAAACGACAAAGACCGTCAACATCGACCTGTGGAACTATTGGCATTTCGCCTTCATCGGTGCGATGGTCTACTACACGATGGACAACATCGCATGGGGTTTCTTCGCTGCCGTCATCTGTTATATCCTGACGCTGATAGCCGCTGACTACACGGCTCCCAAATTCCAGAAATTCTATGATAAGATGGACGGCATCTCCATTCCGCAGCCTTTCTGCCAAGGGTTCATGCCTTTCGCCATCCTCATCAACAAGGCACTCGACCTGATTCCGGGATTCAACAAACTATATATCGACGCGGAGGGCATGAAGAAGAAATTCGGCATCCTGGGCGAACCGCTCTTCCTCGGCGTATTGGTGGGATGCGGCATCGGCGCACTGGCCTGCAAGAACGGGCAGGAACTGGTGGACGGCATTCCGGGCATCCTTGGACTGGGTATCAAGATGGGAGCCGTCATGGAGCTGATTCCCCGCATCACGGGACTGTTCATCGAAGGCCTGCGCCCCATTTCCGACGCCACGCGCCAGATGATTGCCCGCAAATTCGGTGAGAATGCCGGTCTGCACATCGGCATGAGTCCGGCCTTGGTCATCGGCCACCCGACTACGCTCGTCGTATCGTTGCTGCTCATTCCCGTCACGCTGTTCCTCGCCGTCGTCCTGCCGGGCAACCAGTTCCTGCCTTTGGCTTCGCTGGCCGGCATGTTCTACGTGTTCCCCATCATCCTGCCCATCACGAACGGCAATGTGGTGAAGACGTTCATCATCGGCCTCATCATGATGGTCATCGGGCTGTATTTCGTGACGAACCTCGCGCCCTACTTCACCAGTGCGGCACACGATGTATTCAACATCACGAAGGACACGGCCGTAGCCATCCCCGAAGGTTTCGAGGGCGGCGCGCTCGACTTTGCCTCCAGTCCGTTGGCATGGGTCATCTTCCACCTGACACACACGGTGAAATATGTGGGTCCTGCCGTCCTCGTGGTCTGCACGCTCGGACTGGCAGTCCTCAACCGCCGCGCCATCGTCCGCAAAAAGTATTAAGACGCAGACGCATACCACGCATTTGAATCTAACATCACATAATCAAAAACAGAAAGAAAATGAAAAGATTTGCATTGGCTCTTTGCCTCGGGCTCGGCGCACTGGCGACGAACGCCCAGATGAACTACAAAGTACAGACCGCCTGCCATCCGCAGGATGTCAAACACTACGACACCGAACGCCTGCGCAGTGCTTTCATGATGGACAAAGTCATGGCTCCGGATGAAATCAACCTCACGTATACCCTGTATGACCGTCTGATTTACGGTGGAGTGATGCCGGTAAACAAGGTTCTGAAATTGGAGAAGTTCCATGAACTCGGACCGGAAATCACCTACTTTTTGGAACGCCGCGAATTGGGCGTAATCAATGTCGGTGGAGACGGTGTGGTAACTGTAGATGGCAAAGCATACGAAATGAAGTACAAAGAGGCTCTCTACGTAGGTTGCGGCAATAAAGAAGTTACTTTCAAGAGCAACGATCCCGCCAAACCCGCCAAATTCTACATCAACTCGGCTCCCGCATATAAGCAATTCATCACCCAGTTGATTACGACTGATGCAAAGTTACAGAAGGCCAACCCCAAGAAATACGTTTTGGGCATCTCTGACCATTACGGCAAGATGGAAGAAAGCAACGACCGTGTGGTCAACCAGTTAATCGTAAAAGACGTTTTGGAGAAAGTGAAAGGCGGCGGCACGAACCAACTGCAAATGGGACTCACCGAATTGGCTCCGGGTTCCGTATGGAACACAATGCCGGCCCACACACACACACGCCGGATGGAAGCTTACTTCTATTTCAACGTAACCGACGGTAACGCTATCTGCCACTTGATGGGCGAGCCCAAAGAGGAACGCCTCGTATGGTTGCACAACGAGCAAGCCATCACTTCGCCTGAATGGAGCATCCACGCCGCTGCCGGAACCAGCAACTACAGCTTTATTTGGGGAATGGCCGGCGAGAACTTGAAATACAGCGACAAAGACGAAATCAAATATCAAGATATGCGCTAAGCATTGGGCAATCCCGCATATAGCCACATCCCCGTCCTCTACTCCAAAGGACGGGGATATTTCGTTTTACACAGTTTAACATTCTAAACGTTTGTTTTCCCATTTCTTTCCAGAATCAATCCTTTACTTTGTATCATCAAAAAGAAACAAATGTCTAACTTTCAAAAAATGAACATTATGAAAAAGTTATTATTCTTACTGCTGAGTGTATTCACTTTACAAGTAGCGCAGGCCGACAACGACAAACCCATCACTTTCGACAAGCTGCCGGCTAAAGCACAGACTTTCATCAAACAGAACTTCCCCACGGAAAAGGTGGCATTCACCAAAATGGAGAAAGGATTCTTGGACACGAGCTATGATGTCGTGTTTGTCAACGGCAACGGGGTTGAGTTCGACAAGAACGGCGAATGGACAGAATTGGACTGCAAACGCAGTAGCGTACCGACGAAAGCCGTTCCCGCCCAAATCACAAAGTTCGTAAAAGAAAGCCATCCCAATGCTACCATCCTCAAACTGGAGCGCGACCGTTACACCTACGAAGTGAAACTGTCCAACTTTTGGGAAATCAAATTTGACAAGCAATTCAATGTCATCGACATGGATATGGATGACTAACCCCAGCTGAATCTACACTCTACACCAGAGAATCACACCAACGGCCTGAAGCAGCGTTCCACCCTTCAGGCCGTTTTCATCCCATACGCCTACATTTCTATAAAGGTATGAAATAAACTTCATTACAGTCAAGCTTCCCATTAGGACACAATTTGGGAACATACGTTCCTTTTCCGTCACAATCTGCCGTTATTCCAAAGTCGTCATCGTTCGCCACGGCAATCACAGAATCCCCAATCACAGCCAAGCCCTCGGCTTTATCATGGGGATAATCCGGAATCCCCACCATAAGGTCTGCCACCAATTCCTTAGAAAGCAGGAACGGTTTGTTTGGAATGCAATCAGGTAGGACAACTTTATAAACCCTTTTCAAAGCTTTTCCATTTATCGGAAACCGACCATCCCGTTCCAGGACCAATAGCGTACTATCGTTCAAACAAGCCAAGGCACTCACCCCCTCCGCCCCCTTATCCAAAGGATAAGCGTATTCCCGCACATCGTTCCCTTCCAAAGAGATGGCACACAAGGGTACACTGTTTTTCGGAGCATAGTCAACACTGTCTGCTATAGGGGATTGCAAAGCTCCATACAATAGCGTGCCACTACGGTTGGCACAAAGCCCTTCCATACCACGGTTAGGTCTACGACAAGCATAAACCTCCGGAATCCCGTAGTTGAAAGGAGACCTCATTTCCAAGCAATACCCATCCGAAGAAAAGTGCATCAGAAAAGGCCCATACTCGTCGCTCACCCAAAAGGTACCATCAGGCATCAAGGCCAAACCTTCCGGATCGATACCTTTCCGCCTCCCACAAATCTCATTCCCTTTCATATCGTAAGCCTTTTCACCTGTTCTCCCGTTTCCCGTACCATTTGGCAATCCACAAAAGGGAACTCCGCTTGCATCTTTCAGTTCTATCCTACGTATGAGACGGAAGGAGTCACCCTCACAGCGGAATATGCCCACGTGGGGTATAAACTCCGGAAAAGGAAATACTTTGCTGTCCGTTTCCGAACCGTCTACGTTCGGGCCGCGGTCGGTCAACAGCCAGAAAGTCGTATCAACCGCAGAAAACACCAAATCCGAACCATAACCTCCGAACTGAACGGAAGCCCCTCCCTCTTTTGGCATAAAGGACGCAACCGGAACTTCCGCCCGCAACGGCCATGTATAAGTTCCGGTAATAGCATTATTTTCACATCCTGCCACGCATAACAAAAAGGCCGTTCCCGAAAGAACCGCCCCGAACGTGTGTATAGTAATCATAGTCCAATTTAACCTATATTTCATTTCACGTCTCTACCGTTATTACTTGCATTTTTCGAAACTTCGGTAAACACCACAACTTCCGGACTTCCGTCAGTTTTACGACCTGTGCTGTAGATTTCATTATCCGCGAATTCAGGTGTCTCCACTTCGTCCACCAAAACACCTTGTGTATTCCAAAGAAACACTTTGTCACCGCCTTTTCCCAAGCCGAACACAGGGCCGGTGGTGCTATTCTTGTCAACGTCCAAAGTCAAGAAACTCTTGGCACGAATCACAGAACCGGCAGGGAATATATATTTCTTTTCCTCTTTCAAGGCATCGTCGTTCAAGCTGAATCCGGTCAGGTCGATATCTTCTCCTGTGGCATTATACAACTCTATAAAGTCCTTGGTATCATCCCAAGCAGAAACCTGTACGTCCTGATTGTTAGTGAACACCTCGTTAATATACACTCCCGACGTGTTGGCCACATCTTGCTTCTCATCAGCTCCATTATTGGTCGTTCCACGTGTCAGTTCCGCAAAAATGACCCATTCGGAAGCCCCGTCGGTCTTGCGGCCGTAAGCCTCGCCTTTGCTCATATTCGGAGTATCCACTTGGTCGATGATTCCGGAACCTTGGGTATCGGCCAGTATGACCGTCTCACTGTTCTTGCTTAAGCCCCACGACGGATAATTCACGGGGTCGTGGTATAGGTTTTCTTTGTCGCATTCAATCACGAGATAGCCCTTGGCAGGAATCGTCTTGCCTGCCGGTATCGTCCAAGCCTCTTCCGGGCCACCTCCTTCCCATAGCTTGCACCCTGCCACTGATACTGAATGAGAAGACGCATTGTAAAGTTCGATGTAATCGAGATCATTGATGTCACTTTGGTCACTGAAAGTGTATACTTCATTGATGAACACGACCCCTCTCAATGTAGGTGCCTGTGAAGAACCGTTACTCTGCCCCTGTGTGGGATTGATACAAACTCCCCAAGTCGCTGCTCCGTCCACCGTACGAGCATACGATGTCCCTTTTTCCATAGCAGGCAATTCAACTTGATCGATGCAATTACCGTCTTTGTCGAGAAACACCACCTTATCTCCCTTGGAACTCAAACCGAAGCCGAAACTACCGGAAGGATTCCCTGCCTGCGCCTGCGTGAAACATACCACGGCATTTGGAACTATTTTCGTACCTTCGGGAATCACGTACTGTTCTGTCACACCTTTGTCGTCTTGCAGGATAAATCCGCCCATATCCACTTCTGTCATACCGGGATTGTAAATTTCGACAAAGTCGAAACCTCCGTCCAAAGGTGCACTCATCACCTCGTTAATCAAGAGGCTCACGGCACTTTCTCCAGGTTGTTCTTCCCCTCCTTCGTCGGGCGTGGAAGTATTGGCCCTTCCCTTCGTACCAGCCGACATTGTATTCCATTCGCGACCACCATCGATAGTACGCGCATAAGTCTGTCCGTCCTCCAATGGTGGCACCATGATGTCATCTATCTGCTTGTATGAAGCATCCAACAATTTAATTTCATCACCGCTACCAGAAATGCCGAATCCGAAATGTGTGTCTTTTTCCAACACCAAAAAACCATTAGCTGCAATCTTGGCCTCCATGGGAAATACATATTCCTCATCCGCCCCCTTGTTGTCCTGCAAACGGAAACCGGACAAAGAGATTTCAGCATCCGAGGAGTTATATAACTCCACCCAATCAGTGCCACTGGAACAAACTTCGTTGATATACAATCCGGCTACTTCGGACGGACCGGTATGCCAATCGTCTTCCGAATCATCCTTGCAACTTGTCACACATGCCGCTACGGTCAATAGCACTGCAGACATACAATAAAACTTTCTGCTCATAAATAGTAGAATATAAAATAATAAATAATCCAATTTAAAATGACAGCATGAGCCGCAACTGCAGGATGTGAAAATCCAACCCATCAGGCATCACCTCACTCAACGCCTTGCCATCCTTTGTAATATGTCCTTTATCGTCAGCATACTTGTCATTGTCCATAAAAGTATAGTTCAGCCCCAACATGACATTCGGTACGGGGAACCAATTCAGGTTGGCACTATAAGCATAAGCCGAACCACCGGTAATCGGTGAAGAAATCTCATGGAAATCATTCAGATTCACGTGGCTGGCGCGAGCCGAAACTTCAAGACATCCCCCTTTACGTCGCTGATAGACGGGGGCGAATTCGGCATCTTCAGGCATATAACGGCGTTGCTTGCCCAATATCATATAAGAAGCTGTGGCATACCAACCGTTGAACTCCGCATTCCTCAAGCCAATCTCCTGCCCGTCCTCCAAACGGTAACGCGACAAGTTCGTAAAGGTGTATTCACCGTAAGCCAACAATTTATTCCAACGTACGGCAGCCTCCAAACCATAAGTGGCATAGTGGCTTACGTTAGGGATTTCGGCACGTACGAAACGGCGGTGGTCCGTACGGCTTTCAGGGAAAGTGCGAAACTCCACCAAACGGTCTTCTGCGCCCAAAGCATCGGGCGTACGATATGACGCATAACCGCCCAAATGCACCGTCCATTCGTTGTTGTCCACTGGAGAAAGGCCGACACGCCCCGTAAAGCCGTATCCGTCACTACCCCTATTCTTCTCCTTTTGCAGAATGTCAACCTGCTGACCGAATACACCGCCCGACAACCACCAATGGTTGCCCCATGCCGTGACGGCTGCACCGAGACGCCGCCCACCTGCGAACATCTCTACTGGCATCGGGCGTTCATTGGCCGTCAAGTAACGTGAACTGGTAAGGCGTTCCATGCTCATAGGCTCTTTAAAATGCCCGGCCTGTATTGATATATGCTCATTGAACTTATAGCCAAGAAACATGTCTTTTATCTCCACTTCATTGTAGGCGAAATCCAAGTCGAATTCGGCAAACCATTTCTCATATAACTCCGCCTTAATCGCAAAACGAGCCCTACGAATACTCACTCCGTTGTCGAAACGGAACTTACCATCATCCTCTTCCATATCCTTGTTGGGCTTGGAACTCAAACCGTCCACCGAAACTGTCGGCAAATAGAAAGAAAGGTCGGTATAAATCCGATTATCCAACTTCATGCGAAAAGCCTTGTTCTTTGTTTCAAAGTTCAGTTTCCCTTCTTGAAAATACAAGTCTGCCCGCTCCTTTGCCAGCTCTTGTCCCCAGACGGGTTGCGCCATCCATACCGTACTACCGGCTACAGCCATAGTCATTAATATCCACTTAGAATTCATCTCTTTCAAATTTTCGGCAAAAATAGGCGGTACGTGTTTCCATATAATTACATTTGTATAAATATTCAACTACAAACCTGATTTTGGGGAGGAAATCTCATAAAAATCAGTAACTTTGCGTCAATGAAAAGACTATTACTGACTATTTCCATGCTGTGCAGTATGGGCTGTGTACCCACCGCACATGCACAGGACCGCGCCAAACCTAAAAACGGAGAAGGCGTATCGACATTTCTTCAACGTTTTGGCTACACTTCCCGTGCAGCCCAAAAGGAGTTTCTGGAAATCAACAAAGGGAAACTGACCCGCGACGGAGGCTTGATACTGGGACGTAGTTACCGGCTTCCCACCGGTAAGAAGTCTGGGAAAAAAGCGCGGGCTGGCAGTCGTAAGACCAGCGTTGTAGAACCGCTTTTCGGCCCGGCATACCAAAACGTATCCGTCCGTTCCCATGAGTTAGAAGGTGCTTGCTTGTATCTGGTCAGCGGGCACGGAGGTCCCGACCCCGGAGCCATCGGAAAAGTAGGCAATCGGGAATTGCACGAAGACGAGTATGCCTACGACATCATCCTGCGGTTGGGACGTGCATTGATGGAAAAAGGTGCCAAGGTACATATCATCATTCAGGATGAGAAAGACGGCATCCGCGATGACCGGTATTTGTCCAACAGCGACCGTGAGACCTGCCTCGGACAAACGATTCCGCTCGACCAGATAGCCCGTCTACAGCAGCGGTGCGATGCCATCAACCGCCTGACGTATAAGGATAAAGAGAAATACAAACGTGCCATCTTCATCCACGTGGACAGCCGGGGACATAAAGACCAGGTCGATGTATTCTTCTACCACTCTCCCGGCAGCAAATTAGGAAAACGGCTGACGGAAAACATTCATAAAACCTTTGAACGGAAATACGACAAACACCAACCGAACCGGGGATTCCGGGGTACGGTAAGCGAACGTTCGCTCTACGTATTAAAAAAATCCAACCCGGCGGCAGCTTTCCTGGAACTGGGCAACATACAAAACGAACGCGACCGGAAACGCCTCGTCATCCCGTCCAACCGTCAGGCCTTAGCCGACTGGATTTGCCAGGGTATCATAAAAGATTTCAAGGGACAACGGTAAAACCGAAGTCCCTATAAGACAAAAAGAACGCATAGAGGAAATCATTCCCTATGCGTTCTCCTTTTTAGTGCACGTGCTGTCGCAGCACACGCAACTACCAACCTATTATTTCATATAAAACTTCTTCACTGCTCCGTCGGAGTACTTGAAGATGTTGACTTGCCCTTTCAGCGGAGCAGCCACACGCTTGCCGCTTACGGTATAGATACCCAGCAATTCAGCACCTTCAGGACCTTTCACTCCGGCAATGCTACTTCCCTCATGGGCTTTTTTAGCATCTGCCAATACCTTCTCGATACCGGCTTCGATGGCCGTTGCATCAATCTGGCTTTCTGCCGTCAGCTTCACTTCATCGTACAAGTCCTTCACCTCGTTACTGATGGAATCGATGTCTTCCTGCAAAGCGGCAATGTCGGCCGTGAACTGTTCTGCCACCTCGGCATAATCCGTTTCTATCGTAGTCTTCGCAGCGTCCAACTTAGCCTGAACGGCGGCGATGTCGGCAGTCAAACGAGTGTAAGCTTCTTCATTGGCAGTAACTTTCTGTTGATAGTCCAACACCATCTCCACCATATCCACGATAGCCGTGTCGATTTCCACCACAGGAGCCAACACCTCATCATAAATAGTCGCGAGCGTTTCATTGGCGTAAGCCTCGTTCACAGACTTCTGCAAATCCTCAATACGGACAGCCACTTCCTGAACGGCATTCACGACAATCGCACTGTCTTTCACGTTGGCAGCCTCAGTATTGATTTTCTCTACGGCAGCCTCATAACGCGTACGCAGGCCCTGTATGGAGTCATTGGCAGGAGTATAGTAGGCGATGAAAGAATTAATCACCTTCATAACTAACTTACCCTCCATATTAATGCCATGTCCTGCATTATCCGACAAAATAATTTCATCCAATGAAAGTTCAGCAACCTCTTGGAAAGTCTCAGAAGCTTTCACAAAGAAAGAAAATACCACACCCGTATCTCCCTTCAGCGTTTCGCTCGTCAGACCACTCAGCACCAATTTGGTACGACCGTCTTCCAAAATACTGGAAGAGATAGACAAGTTCTGTGGTAAACGTTCACCATATTCAAACTTAGGTACACCGTTGGCCTCCGTATCCAATGACAGTCCTTCGGGCAACGACAACACAGCCTCCATACCACGGACACTCGTATAGTTACGCAAGCCCAAGCTTACTTTTTTAACACTACCGTCGTTCTTCACGCAAATAGAGTCTTCGGTAAGATAGAAAAAGCCCACGTTCGGACTCACATGTGCGGTATAGGAATCAAGGTGATACCCCTTGATGTTACCGCTCTCTTCAAACTCCGAACTGCTGCCCACAATGTTATCCAACACGATTTCACTGGTTTCTACCATATTCTCATTTGCCCTTACTTTGAAATAAGCCACGGCACCGCGGTCGCCTGCAATATTGTACACCCCATTGGGTTGAATGAGAAGGCGCACTGTCTTGATACCTTCGGCCAACTCATCCGCTGAGCTTTGCACCTCATTCATATAAATGCTGTGCGAAGAACGGCTCAAGCGCACCTCATCGCGTTGTACACTATTCGGAACGAAATCCAAGCCTTTGGGAAGCTTGAAGTCCATCTGCAAACCCACCATAGGATCGCTATTCTCCAAATAGACAGAAATCGTCTTCTCTTCGTCCACCTTGATATTGAAATTATCAATGGTGACCTTGTTCTCAGCTTCAGCACTTGCCACAAAAGCCATCACCATGCCCCATATCCATAGGCACTTCGCCGCAAACCGTCGCATCGAAGTATTTGTATTCTTTGTCATACGTTCTGTTTTTATTGTTCTACATTAAGCTCCTTTAGAAGGAAAGCGCAGCCACCTTACGTGGCAGCCACGCTTCCTACGCACAGAGACTTTATTCACTTACTTCTTCAAAACTTTCTTCACTGAACCGTCAGCATTACGGATGATGTTGATACCTCTTGTGAACTTGTCCATGATCTGACCGCCCACAGAGTATATCTTCTCTTTCATGCTTGGGTTGGCCTGCACACCGTTGATACCGGTTACGCCGCCTTCGCCACTGCCACCGATGCTGTAAAGTACGCCATCGACATCTGCTGCAAGCACATTGCCTACGGTCATCTTAGAAGCAGCACGACCCGATACTTCCAAATAAATCAGGGCTTCGCCATTTGCGTTAAGCTCTTTGTTCTGGAGCGAACTTACCACGATGCGGTGCGTCGTCCCATCGGCCAATGTATTGGAATACAACTGGTGGTCGTCTGCACTTCCGCCCAAAGATTCTCCCAACAAAGTTACGCCTGCGGGAAGCGTCACGTCCATCTGGCAAGCTACGTAGGGGTTCACGTTTTTCAGAAGGATGGCTACACGCTTCGTGCCTCCGACTTCTTCCATGTTCATCTCTACGCTTTCTTCGGTCTGCGTCATCGCAGGCTCTGCCAAACGTACACGAGGTGCCACTTGACTGACCTCCATCGTGTTGTAATCCATAATCTTGTTCGTGAGCTTCGTTAGATCGGCCACGTTGATCCGACCGTCGTCGTTCACATCTGCGGCATACCACTTGATCGTACCCGCGATAGCCTCAGCTTTAGACGGGTCGAGCACATACATCATCAATTCCGTGTAGTCGAGTACATCGACAACGCCGTCACGCAATACGTCACCCCGTATGAATGATTCGGTTTCTATCGTTTCACGTACGTTTGCCATCCGTTCTTCCTGCTTTGCAAGTGCGGCCTGAATTTGCGGAAGGGCTTCTTTTACGTAGTGAATTGACGTCGAAGTAACATCATTACCATTGATGTCCACACTGATGTAACCGTCATTGGTATCCTCATTATAGGATTTAATATTGCCTAAATCTTTCCTGACAAGCTCCAACGTATCGTTCAAGGCATCTTCAACTTCGACAACAAACGTATGACTGTTCACAGACTTAACAAGTTCAATCCTATCACTCAGTGCCTTATCAATCACGCCCGTATATTCTATGAAGGAAGCCCTGCAGTCCAAAGAGTCGATACGCTCCAGCACTTTATCCATAATGGTTTTAAGATCATTTTCGGCGTCTACGTCAGTCAATTCGATATCAGCATAGTATTCATCCATGGCCTTACCGTATTTGCCGATATGGGCCGTAATGTCAGCTATACTTTCTGCATTAGCCTTCTCGTCTACCTTGTAATACTCAAAGCCGGTCAGCTTGTCTACTACAGTGGTGAGCGAGTCATTCAAATGAGCCATATCAGCCTTGCGGGCCTCGTAAGCCTCATCGTTGAGCGTATAACGTTCCTGATCTTTTGCGATGTCGGACAACAACGTCTTCAAATCAGACAAGATAACATCCATCTTGTGATTCAACTTGTCTTGATAGAACAACATGTTCGCCTTGTTCTGCTCTATACCGTCTTTCACGGCAACCACATCACTTTCAAGTCCGGCCATATCGCCCTCGAATTTACCCTGTACGTTGGCATGACAGGCAGCAAGCGTCTCTCGGCCAGCCTTCACATCTCCTTCCACTTCGCCTGCACGGTCCATAAGAGCTGTGTAAGCATTCTCTGTGGCAGCAGCATCCGTGTAAGTTGCCAGTTTCGTACGCATGTCTGCAATCCAAGTCTCATAAGCCAGGAATAACGGCTGTTTGGCTTTAGTTTCTGCGTTGGTGATTGCACCGTCATTAGCGGTATCCTTCGTAAAGGCAGCCATTTTTTCCTTGATAGCTGTAGACAAAGCGTTTACTTCTGCCTCAGCGTCAGCATCGCCTTTCACCTTATTCTGTGCGTCGGCACAAGCGGCCTGCAATACATTGAATTCTGCCAGTATTTGAGCCTGTTCTTTCGTATTGGCCGATTGATAAACGCTTTCGATAGAAGTCGTGATACTCTTGCATTCATTCTCGGCAGTTGTCTTGTAAGCGTTATCCAATCCACCTTTGTAGCGTTTGGTCTCCAAATCGCTAATCAGCCTGTCGATACGAGCTTGCAAAGCATCCACACCGCAAGCGTCTGTCAGGATATAGGCATCGACATACTTCGCAGCCTCATCCAACGGTGTCTGTAAGGCTTCAACCTTCACAATAAGACCGTTATATACGTCATTATTGGTCACATATTCGTTATGTGCCGTCTTTCCGCTGACATAAGCATTATACATTGGAGTACCGAACTGTCCTAACTTCACATGCAAGTCAGTCATGACATCACCATAAATATGACCCGTGTTATCAGCATACGTCTTTTCTGCTTCTGTCAACGTAGGCAGGGTTGCCTTGATATCATCAACGAATTTCTTTCCATCGACTCCTTCAAGATAAGCACCATTTTCATACCATTCTTCCAATTCTGCCAAATGGCTGTTGTATTGTTCAAGGGTATCGGTATGCAATGTCTCCCATTCGTACACTGCAGCAGGTTCTTTTCCATCCGCAATCCAAGCCTCAAAATTAGCGAAATCAGAGACGATGCCGTCCACTTTCGTGATATTGAACTGACCCGGAACGAAATCTTTGATAGCTTCTGCTTTTTCGAGAACAGCCTGAACGTTGGCAAACGCCTCATCAGCCGTAACATAATCGGCATCGACCAATTCTTGATAGGCTGCGTCATACAGTCCCTGCGCAGTTGCATATTCACCGGCAAAGAACGTCTGCGTAGCACTTTGCACAGTTGCATCCATTGTATTCAATATCTGGTCAATCTTGCCTTCGTATGCCCGTACGTCGGCCTCATATTGTTTATCAGGGTCGAACAACATCTTGTCTGTATTTTGAGCCTCGCTAAAGGCAGCAAAAGCTTCATTCTCGATGTTGTTGATTTCTTGAAGGTAGTTTTGGATACTTGTATTCGCTGTTTCTACCGCACTCTTAACGACATTAAGCAGTGCCGGAGTCTGTACCTTGCTCACCTGTCCTATCACATTCACAGCTTCGATGTAGCAATTACGCATATCCTCGACGGCACTGTTAAAGCTATTATAACGGGTCTGGTTATCAGTTTTCACAGCATCCACGTAGCCCTGCTCACGACTTGCGCCGATCGTAACCACCTGCATTTTGATGGTTTGCAATACGCCATGTATGGTTCCATATTGTTCATCGGATTTACCCTTCTCAAAAGCTGTGGCAATATCCTCTGCAACTTGATTTTCAAGTTTGCTCTTCTCTGCCTCTAATTGTTCGATAAAGGCTTTGGCCGCCGTAGTCGGGTCACCTACAGTCAATATGGTATACAAACTGTCCACGGAATTTTTCACAGTTGCGTATTCTGTATCCAGTGTGTTATCCACTTTGATATTTGTCTCAGCATCCTTAGATACCTGCTTTATCTTTTCACAAATATCAGTGTAGTCCTCTTTGAAGTTGTCTTCTCGTGTCTGGCAGCTTTCGGCACTATTGTCGTTGTAATGGCTCTTCCAAGCCGCATTCACGTTAGCCACCCAATTATCGAACTCTATCACATACGTGCCTTTCGGGTTGGTATTCTCGCCCAACAGACCATTTACGTAATGGTTTTCACTATTGCCCAATGCCAAATTTGACAGTTCGCCCAATTCCGCTACTATCAAGTTGTGGATATCCGTCTTCTTGGTTTCTACGGCCAATCTTTCGTAAGCCGCCAAGTTCTTCCTGGCCACTTCCAATTCGGTCAATGTCGCTTTCACCTTGCCGTCAATAACCTTCATCGCCACGTGAATAGCGGCACTGTCATTGTGCAATGTATCGCCCTTATACGCGTTATCCATCGCCGTCTCCTGCTTACCAAGCTCCGTGGTATAACTTCCCTTCAGGTCATCAAAATGCTTTTTCGACACATCCTTGTCATCGATAGGAGTCCAATTCGCATCAATCTTACCGATATTTCCCGCAATACCATCAGCAACCTTCGTCAGACTTGCCTGGACGGAGTTGTTCTTGGCGTGAATTTCCTTCGCCTCACCGACCTCATCAATGAAGGCACTGACATCCTCAAGAAGTTTCGCCATCTCAGCACTGGCATCAGACAAGGCAGCCAAAGTTTCAGCCTGCTTATCCTCGCTTGTGTAGTCCAAATCAGTTACCGTTTCTTCTATTTCATCTACAGAGCTGTACAATACCGTCTGCTTTTCAAGCAAGTTCTTTGCAAAAGACCCGTAAATCTCCGCAGTCACCGAAAGTCCATCCAGATCATCATTTACAGATTTGATATCCGCAGTGATTTGATTCTTCAAACGGTTGATGGTAATTACGACTACTTGCTGGTCATACCATTCTTTGTGCTTATCGAAAGTTCCTATCAAGGTTTTTACCTCGCCCGTGATACCTGTAGTTTCATTTCCCTTGGCATTGGTTGCCTCCGTCAAAACATTGTTCATGCCGTTAGCATGCGTATCCCCATCGGCATCCTTGGCAGCCGCTGCGGCTTTCAAAGCTGTTTGAAGGTCGGACAATGCCTTGTTCATTTCGTCTAACTTGCCGCCATAAGTTGGTAAATCATCGATATTTTCGTCCGGTGTTTCCGTTCCGGTATAGACCGGTACATAACGTCCGTCGCCATTCCCGACCTTGTCCGAAAGCTTTTTGATTTCTGCTTGAATATCGGCGATAGTCTTTGCAGCGTTGTCATAAACCTCCACGACGGCCTTGGCAGCATTCACATAGCCCTCGATTTTGCCCTTAAGAGATTCTATTTCAGCTTTCTTCGTATCTTTGTTATCGGCACAAGTCCCTTCATCAAAGCTTTTCTTTATATACGAAGAGAATGCATCTATCTCCTCTTGCAACTTCTTCTCATCGGTATCTTTATAGATGTCGCCCACCGACACGTCGCCATACTTCAGGGCATGCACTTCTGTCTTGGCCTTATCGAACGCAGCCGTTTGAACATCCAACACAGCGGTCAATTCCACTTTAGCCTGATAGTTCGGCAAAGATTGGTATTCTTTTTCAATGATGGTATTCAGGCTCTTTGTCACCGGTTCCTTAGCCTTCTCGTATGCACCTCCTTTTTGGGTATAAGCATCCAACGTATACTTCTTGTATTGATTTACAACCTCGGTTTCGATTGCTTTAAGATTGGCTTCGGCTTTTTCCAAATCGGACTTATACTTTTCGGAAACCACCGCATCTTTTTTCAATTCCGCAAGCAATGCCCATGGACTCTTGCCGTCTGTCCTTTCGGCAATCAAAGCCTTGTATATATTGTCATTGTTTTGGATGCTGTCCGTATAGAATTTATACACCTCGTCTGTTTTCTCGTACAAGCTGTCCAAAGCGTGCGTGTTAGCCTCATATCCCTCTTCTGCGGTCTGATGGTTCTCATTCGTTCCGTTTTTCCTCTCCACAGCTACAATGCCCAGGTTCACTTCGTTAAATGCATTGTGAGCCTCAGTACGCATCGTCTCATACAAGCCCGAGAAATCCTGAGGGTCTACCGCTACTTTCATGAAGGCCTGCAACTGTTCGTTATAATGAGCTTTAGTAGAGTTGATTTTCCCCAACACTTCGTCATAAGCCGTATGGTTCTTGTCGACATTCACCAACTTATCGGTGAATTTTTTTATAGCGTCCGATGCCTTTTTGGCAAATTCACTGTTGAATGCTGGCGTACATGCAGTAGCAGCAGTACCATTATCATAATAACCTTTAACTTCAACAAGGAAAGCATCGATTGTTTTCTTTGCAGCATTATATTCGCTCTGGGACAACACCTTGGCATAGTCCTGAGCACTTTGCTTACTGTTTACTCCGTCTGCATCACTCAAATTGCCAATATTTGTATCCCAAGCGCTTTTCAAAGCTGTATTTTGTTCTTCACCGACAGCCTTCGAAGCCGTATAAGCTCTCCAGTTGGCCAAATGCGCCTCGATATCCGTATCAAGTGCCTTGACCTCTGACATGAGTGTACTTCCTTCCACGCCATTGAGGTAAAACTTATACTCACCATACACCGTATAAGCAGCGAAATCACCGGCAGCATCATCTTTCACCCGATTGATTTTTACCGTTAAATCACTATACCGTTTATTAAATTCGGCATATTTATCCGCATCATCCTCTTGGCTCACTTTTGCAATAGCCTTCGAAGCTGCATTAAGCAATGTCCGTTGTGCTCCGGCAAAATCGAATACCAGTTCTAACTTGAAACCGCCAACCCGGAATTCCTTTCCCGTCTCGACAGCCTCAATGGCAAGAGTAACCTCGGATGCCGCAGTACCTTCCACTTTGAACTCGCCGTTTGTCAACGCCTTGCCGTTCACCAAGAACTTAGCATTCATCAAGGTAGTAGCCGACAACTTGTATGTACCAGGTAAAAGGGAACCCAAAGACTGAGAAATCGTGGTACCATTTGGAGATGTCAACACACCGTTCACCAACGATGGTTTTTCCGCTCCCACCCATTGATCCACTTCTGTCTTAATCTGATCCAAATTTGCATTGGCATAGGCTGCCATAGAAGCAGATGTCATTGCAAGAACAGAAACCAGTGTCTTCTTTTTCATACTTTTAATGTTTTAAATTCTATAAATTATTAAAGTCTCTTTTAAGCCATTCGGATGCCTTTACCTTTATATAAACAGGAATAGCACCCACCTAATTTTTGTGGGGTAAAATTACTTACTATCTATAAACGGCGTGCAAACTTAAAAGGTGTTATTCGTGAACCATGCCATTCTTTTCGTGAAAAAGCAAAAACAGAATGACGGTACAATCTGCTGCAAACGATTTTCCGTTCTGCTGCAAACGATTTTTCAATCTCCTGAGAACGATTTTCGGACGTACTGACATCCGTCTTACGGGCTTTACCATGCTGAAACCGGATAAAGGGAAAACACGGATGTTTTCCGGATTTACATCCTTACTGTCCCACCTCCCACAAACAGTTTTTCGCCCGAAAAGGTTCGCATCCTTCAGACCTCTTCTGTACCAACACTTTAAGGTGAACTTTCTACCGTCCTATCCTTCACCGAAATTTCACCGGAAAACGGGTCGTCCGCATGAAACTGTTTTTAATAAAATAGCATTCGAATTGGTTTTCAACACATTACGGTGAAGGGTCTGACACGGGAGCTTTCATATTGCATCTTCGCGGACAGATAATAGACTCAAAGCACACCGGTCTGCCACGAAACGTGACCTGAACGCCATCTGCCTTGAAGAACGCACCGCCACGGCATAGACCGCTGGAACTACGACAACGTGGCACGATATTATAAAACAGTTTCAGCTTTGCGTCGTTGTAATCTGCGGTTTCCCACTGATATCCTCCATCAACATGCGGAGCACAGGCTTAGGCAGGCGAAGCGTGTAGTTCGTACCATGGTCGTCGGCCAGTACCGCCACCTGCTTCACCGCGTTGACATGGAAGACCCGCCGGATGTTGACGATATATTTACGTCCCAAGCGCAGGAACGCATCACCGGCCCTTCCCTTGTTCGAGAGAGCGGCTTCTACTTTGGCAAGGCCGAAAGGAATCATGAAATGTGTCCCCGAAGAGTAATAGACATGAGTGTAATGGTCGTCGGCCTCAAAATACAACATCCGGTCGAGATCCACGACATAGAGTTCACCATACACACTGAAGCATAGTTTGTTTTCCATCTGCACAACCCCGCCGCACTGTCATCCTGCGGCTTCGTGCCCGTGTCTTCCTCTCAGGCACCGGTTAATTTTTTAAACGACATAATTCCGGGCACATACGAAAAAAGCGTGGAAAACCCGCCCGTTGCTGTTCCACACACTGAGGCCCTCGCATTGCCCATACCAGTAGAACAACAACGCACAGTCCCACGCCGATATGAACAACACCCACCTTTATGGCATCGTATGTGGTGTGCCACAAAAGTGGCACACTCACCAACGGCAATAAAGGCATGCGTTCCTGTACACACCCCATGGGCATCTGCCGCTGCCATGTCCTGACTGATACTTCGAATTTGCGAGATTCCAGTGTGTCAAGAACAAAGCGCCTAAGCAAACGCCTTCTCAATATATGCACACCCCCACCGCTGTTTTCCGGCAAAATTACCTTACAACTTTTTTCCGTGTCTCCACATGAAAAATCCCTTCTCGGCGTGGAATGTAAATGCAAAGATAGGAATAAATATGATAAAACCGAAACATCCGGAAACAAACCGATGCTTCATGACATAAAAAATAAAATCGTTCAAAAACGGTGTGCCCGCAAACGCGAACAGGATACAAGGCTTCCGCAGAGTGTAAAACCGCCGGCCAACCACATGGCGGCATGGGGCGCACGGTCTCCGTTGAGATAAAAAAGCAAAGCTACCAAGGCTGCTCCCGTGGTCTGTCCTACCAAACGTGCCGTGGCCTGCATCCCGCTCGCCCCACCGGTCCGATATGACGGTGCGGAACTCAGCAACAAATGGTTGTTGGGCGATTGGAACAGTCCGAAGCCGAAACCGCAGAGCATCAAACGCGCCACCAGTCCGCCATAACCCACCGACGGCGACACATCAGCCAACAAGAAGCACCCGACACTCATCAACAGTAGTCCGACACCTCCCAACAGCCCCGGATGGATTTTCGTAGCCAACGTGCCGGCCAAAGGACCGGCCACCACAATCACCAAAGGCCAGGCGGTCATCAACAGCCCCGTCTCTGCCGCGTTCATCCCGAACGTGAGATGAAACATAAAAGGTAAGGCCACCATGCCTAACATTTGCGAAGTGAAGGAAAGGATACTGGTCAGCACGGACAAAGAAAACACGGGTATGCGAAGCAAATCGAAAGGCAGCATCGGATAGGGCTGGCGCAACTGACGACGCACGAAAACGGTCCCTATCCCGGCTAAAAGGACAACTCCGGCCACAATCCAACGAAAGGACAGCCCGTGGGAAAAGGCTTCCACACAACCGATGAACAGACCGAACGTAAGAGCGTTCAGCACTGCCGAAGAGAAATCGAACCGTCGCCCTTCGACGCACGTCGGATTCCCCGGCAAGTATCTACGGGCTAAAAAGAATGTCAGTACGCCGAACGGCAAATTCACGGCAAACAGCCATGGCCAGGAGGCCACGGATAAAATCGCACCGGATATCGTAGGTCCGGCTACGGAGGCCAGAGCCACGACCGTGGCATTCAGTCCGAAACCTTTGGCCAGATGGCGTTTCGGATAAATCAGACGCACCAAAGAGCCATTCACGCTCATCACCATGGCTGCCCCCACGCCTTGCAACATGCGTGAAAGAACCAGCAGGACAAACGAACCGGACAAAGCACAACACAGCGAACCGACGGTAAAGAAAACCATTCCCCACAGATAGGTACGTTTGAATCCGAACAACTCGCCCAACGCGGAACATGGCAACAGGGTCATGACGACCACCAACTGGAAAGCATTGACTATCCAAATGGAATCGGAGGAAGAGATTTTCAACTGACGCGCAATCGTGGGCAAGGCCACGTTGCATATCGTGCCGTCGATGACCGAGAGGAACAACCCCGAAAAAATAGCCACCATGGCATAATAGATTTGCGGACGGTGAAGCCCGTCCCAATTCATATTCCCCACCACGTGTACTGCCGAAGGTTCCCGTCTGTCTTGTGCCATCTTTCTTATTGTGTTGAAAAAGCCGTCCTGCCCATGGCAAAACGGCTCATACATGATGATATATCCAACTACTTCTTGACTTCCACGATTTTTGTCGGTGCCTGTTCCGCATTCCGGCGGCCGGTCTCTTCCACCACACGGCGGGCAAAGGCCATGAACGCCTGTCCCGTCTGGCTCCCGTCGTTCAAGACTTCGGGCGTACCGTTGTCACCGTTCTCGCAAATGCTCTGCACGATGGGAATCTGTCCCAGCAAAGGCACATGCATCTCTTCGGCAAGGCGCTTCACCCCTTCTTTCCCGAACAGGTAGTATTTGTTTTGCGGCAATTCGGCAGGAGTGAACCATGCCATATTTTCCACCAGCCCGAGAATGGGGACATTCACTTTCTCGTTCTGGTACATGTTGATGCCTTTGCGTGCATCGGCCAACGCCACTTTCTGCGGCGTGCTGACAATGACGGCACCGGTAATAGGCAAGGTCTGCACCAACGTGAGATGGATATCGCTCGTACCCGGAGGCGTGTCGAGGATGAAGTAATCCAAGTCGCCCCAGTTTGCATCGCCTATCAACTGCTTCAGCGCGTTGCAGGCCATCGCCCCACGCCACAAAGTGGCCTGGTCGGGATCGACAAAGAAACCGATAGACAGCATCTTGATGCCGTAACTCTCCACCGGCACAATCAAATCACGGCCGTCCACCGATTCGGCATAAGGATGCGCATCCTCTACATGGAACATCTTGGGCATGCTCGGTCCGAACACGTCGGCATCCAACAAGCCGACTTTGTAGCCCAACTTGGACAACCCCACAGCCAGGTTGGCCGCTACCGTAGATTTCCCCACACCGCCTTTGCCGGACGACACGGCGATAATATTCTTCACACCGGGCAACAGTTGCCCCACCTCCGGACGGGGAGCCTGCAAGGTTTTGGTGTGTATCTCCACTTCCACCTCCTTGCCCACGTAGGCATGGATGGCAGCCTCGGAAGCTTTCACGAGCGACTTGAGGAAAGGATTCGTCGGCTTGTCGAAAATCAACGAAAAACTGACATGCAGCCCGCTGATACGCAGATCGTCTTCCACCATCCCCGCCTCTACGATGTTCTTTCCCGTACCGGGATAACGCACGGTAGCCAGTGCGTCCATAATCAATTTGGGATATATTTCCATAAGTTCGGTATTTTAATTCGTTCTTTCATTTAGCCGTCGACAATCCGCTGCGCTTGCTGCGGTTGTAACTCCGGTATTCATCCAATTCTATCTCCACTTCCGGCTCCGCCAGTTCTCCGGCTTGCGGCAAGAGGAAACGCATGTATTTGATATCCAGTCCGCGGTCGAGCCATTGCTGTTCGTAATACGTCCGAATGTTCAGGATACGGGCTTCTTCGGTGTCCGGATGCTCAGCCCACGTACTGTGATACAAGCCGCGGGTGGAAAACTCCAAGGGCAAACCGTTCCTCTCCACCATATACTCCGTATAAGTGAAAAGGAAATTGGAATCGGTTTTCAAGTGAATCCGTCCACGGTCTTGCAGGAAACGGCGGTAACGCGTCATGAAAAAAGTGGAGGTCAGACGTTTGGTCACCTTCTTCATCTGCGGGTCGCTGAACGTCAGCCAAATCTCGGCCACTTCGCCTTCGGCAAAGAAACGGTCGATAATCTCTATGTTCGTGCGCAAGAACGCCACGTTGGACAAGCCTTCGCGCAACGCCTCCGTGGCTCCCGTCCACATACGGGCGCCCTTGATGTCCACCCCGATAAAGTTCTTGTCGGGATACAAACGGGCCAGCCCTACGGTATATTCACCCCGTCCGCACCCGAGTTCCAACACAATAGGATGGTCGTTCCGGAAAAAATCTTCATGCCAACGTCCTTTCATATCGAAAGGCACTTCATCCACGACCGAATAAGGGTATTCAAACACATGAGGGTAACTGGCCATGTCGGCAAACTTTGCTAATTTTCCTTTTCCCATTCCTTATATTGTTTATTCCACATACGTCAAATCTTTTTTGATTACCTCCTGTTGAATATCAACTCCAATCCATAACGCCCATAACGGACAAACTTTTGGTCAGAACTTACAAGCGGAATACGGTCGCATATAGCTTGCGCTATAATTAAACGATCGTTAGGGTCACGATGGTCTTCATACAATGGAAGTTCCACAAGTCTCCTAATATGCTTTTCACTTACGGGCATCATCTTTATCCCATAATCCTCCAATACCTGCAAAGCCTCAGCAGCCGCCTTACCCACGTCACGACAATCAGGACGGCGTAACTTTCCGATTTGAACCAAATGAACCAACTCTTGAAAGCACACCGCACTGGACAATAGCACGACCTCATAATCTTGCAAAAGCTCCATCACATCCCTACTTATCGACTCCCCTTTATCTTGTCCAACTAAAAAAGCCAATATGTTCGTATCCAGATAAACCCTCATCTAAGAATGTATTTCAAATCTTTCTCATCAAACAAAAACGGAGTTTTACCGCCCTTGTTCAGCAATTCACCAAGCTTATTGAGTTTCCTGCCTTTTGAACTTTTTATTTTTTCCAACAAAGACAATACCTGCCGGCTGTTGGTTTCCATTGTTCCAATTCCTTCCATAGTCATATCATTTATAGGCCGAAGCCCATTTCAATCTTCACCCTTGTTTTGCCGATTCTAATCAGAATCTAATCCTTACCCGTAGGTTTCCGTCACAAAGGTAGGCAATATCAGAAGAATAAAAAAGCCGCCGACAAACTTTTCCTCTTGCCGGCAGCTCAAAATTATGAATTCTAAATACACTCAGATATTATCAGCCGCCCGACGTATACGGTCAGCCAAATCACATAAAGCCCCTTTCATCTGCTCTGCTTCATGCGGAGTAAAACCACCCGTTCCGCCATTACCATCTATACCGTCCATCTTATGATAAAGCCATGACACTGATTTATCAAAGTATGTACGCGACAAGTCTCGCCATGATACAGCAAACAGGATGTCGCCTAAACGTTGCTTCATGTCCGTTATCTTCTCCATCTCTTTTTCTATCTTTCGAGGTTCTCTTTATTCCCCTTGCGCCTGAGCCGCTTCGTACTCGGCTTTCACGTCTTCATAGAAGTGCGCTAAAGCTGATTGCATGTAAGGGACAAACCACAAGAGGCCGATGCCCAACGTCAAGATGCAAAGTAACCCCCAACCAATGAAGGTCAAGTACAAATAAAACAGGTCGAACTTATGACCGTCCATCATCTTCATGCTTTTTTCAATGGCACCATTGAATTTCAATTCGGGATTATCCCGCAAGACAAAAGCCGTCATGGCATAAGAAAAAGACTTGATGATGCCCGGCACGATAAGCAACAAGGTCCAAAGAAACGTATAGATACCGGTGAGTATCATCGTCCCGGCCACACGGGTGTAATCGCGAAACCCCTCGAATAACTGCCCGACCTTATACTCGTCGCCACTACGCAAATTGTCGAGGAACAGCACAGACATACTCCAACCAAGAGGCATCAGCAGCAACTGTATAATGGAACCTACTCCATCATAAACTTTTAAGTCGATACCGGCCGGTAACACTCCCATAACCGCCAGATAAACCAACGTAACCATAACCGCGCCGCCCCATTTTCCAGAGAGCGACGCCCGGGCTGCAGCCCGCATTTCACTTGCACTTCTAATCATGATAATAGATTTTTTAATGAATGAATCACTCCATCACCACCGTAGTCCATCCGTGCACATCGGGTTCGATGCCGTACTGGATATTACGCAGGTGATGATATAATTGAGTACAAACCGGTCCCGGCTTGCCGTCTTTGCTGATAATATAGCTCTTCTTGTTTTCCAAATCATCGATACGCTCGATGGGGCTGATGACCGCAGCCGTCCCGCATGCCCCGGCCTCTTCGAAAGTGGCCAGTTCTTCTTCCGGAATCTGGCGGCGTTCCACCGTCATGCCCATGTCTTCGGCCAACTGCATCAGGCTCTTGTTGGTGATGGAAGGCAGGATGGACGTGGACTTCGGCGTGACATACGTATTGTTTTTGATGCCGAAGAAGTTGGCAGCCCCGCATTCGTCGATGTATTTCTTTTCTTTCGCATCGAGGTAAAACTCGCAGGAGTACCCTAAATCGTGTGCCATCTTGTTCGCTTTCAAGCTCGCCGCATAGTTGCCGCCCACTTTATAGATACCCGTTCCCAACGGTGCGGAACGGTCGAACTCGCGGATAATCACGTACGGATTGGTGGCAAAGCCTCCCTTGAAGTACGGCCCTACCGGCGTGACGAAAATCACGAAGAGGTATTCGTTGGCCGGATGCACGCCCACTTGGGCTCCCGTACCGATAAGCAGCGGACGGATGTACAACGTGGCCCCGCTCTCGTACGGCGGGATAAAACGCTCGTTGAGCCGTACCACCTTCTTGACCATTTCTTCAAAACGTTCCGTAGGCAGTTCGGGCATCAGTATGCCGCGGCACGTGCTCTGCAAACGCTTGGCATTCTCGTCCATGCGGAACACGCGCACCTTGCCGTCCGGACAACGGTAAGCCTTCAGCCCCTCGAAAGCTTCCTGCCCGTAGTGCAGGCAAGTAGCCGCCATGTGGATATTGAGGGTCTCCTCCGAACAAACTTCAATCTCTCCCCACTTTCCGTCACGATAATAGCAACGTACGTTATAGTCTGTCTTCATATAGCCGAAAGACAGGTTCGCCCAATCGATTTCTTTCATCTTTTCCGTTTTTAAATTTCATTCTGAAAGACAAAATTACAGAATTTTATTATTTTAAAGGCGTTTTCCGCAAAAAATTTATCATTTAACAAGAAAAACGCCCTACGCTGGACGAAGCCGGAACTGTCTCAGGCCTCTTTTTCGCCCGATTCCAGTATTTTCTTGATTTCTTCGTCCGTCGCATAAAGCTTCTCGCGGCAGAATGCCACCAAGCGCTGCGCTTCCTTCAGCTCCCCGGCCAACCGGTCGATGCCGGTTTCGTTGGCCTCTATCCGGCGCACCAATTCTTCCAAGCGCGCCATGGCTTCCTCGTATGACAAGTTTTCTTTCTTCATATACCTTATCTTATTGTACGACTGAGCGGATCTCACCTTCCGCCAAACAGGTCGTGATTTCTTCTCCTCCTTTCAGTTCCGAAGCTTTCCGCACCAACTTTCCACCGCAAAACGTCATGCTGTATCCCCTTTTAAGCAACAAGACGGGGTCGGCAGCCTCGCATTTCTGTTGCAGGAGCTGCAAGCGGAATCGCTCGCGCTCCATGCGCACGGGAATGCCGCGCCCTATCCGCCCGGCATACAGGTCGAGGCGATGGCGTTCGTCGGAAAGGCGTTGCCGTCCGGCATGGAACAGGCGTGCGGCCATCTGCTCCAACCTGCGCTCCCCACGGGTACGCACCTGCAAGGCTGCCGCCGACAATCGGGCGGACAAACGCTCCACGCGCAAACGCTCACCCTCCATGCGCCCCTTGGCCTGCTGTTGGATTTCGCGTGCCACAGCCTCCAGACGCGAGGCCGCCTCCAACTGGTGATGGATGAGAAAAGCCGCAGCAGCCGTAGGGGTCTTCACCCGCGTATGGGCCACGAGGTCTATCACCGTATCGTCACGTTCATGCCCGATGCCGGTTATCACCGGTAAAGGAAACTGTGCACAAGCCGCTGCCAGCAAATAGGTGTCGAAGCCGGACAAGTCACTGGTTGCTCCTCCGCCCCGGATAATCACCACGGCATCCCAGTCGTCCTGCCGGGCCATAACAGCATCCAACGCCGCCAGCACCGATGATTCCACATGTTCGCCCTGCATCACGGCAGGGAAAAGCCGGACGGTGAAACGCAGGCGATAGTCATTGCGGAGCAACTGGTTGCAGAAATCACCGTAACCGGCGGCTGTGGCCGACGAAATGACGGCTATACGGTTGGCCGACAACGGCAAAGACAATTCCTTATTGTCGTTCAGAATGCCGTCCGCCTCCAAACGTGCCAGAATCTCCCTGCGCAAACGCGCCATGTCGCCCAACGTATAGGCCGGATCGATGTCCGTCACGGTCAGCGAATAGCCATAAAGTTCATGAAAGGTGACCCCGACCTTGACCAAAACCTTCAGTCCCGGCGATAAAGTCCGCCCCGTCTCCCGTTCGAACATGGGTTTCAGCAGACGGTACATCCCAGCCCAAATCACACCGCGAGCTTTGGCCACCAAGTCACGGCCGTTCACGGACTTCTGCACGAACTCCAGATAACAATGGCCGTTGTAAGCCTCGCGTACCTCGCTCAGTTCGGCCTGCAACCAATATTCGGCCTGCAACGTACGTTCCAGCGTACCGCGCACCAGCCCATTCAATTCATATAGTGTCAATGCCTCCATCTCAGTCTTCCAAATAAGCTTGCAGCCCCCGTTGCGAACCGATGTAGGCACCGCCTGCCATCTTGTCACCGACGTAGAACACGGCAGACTGGCCGGGTGTCACAGCCGAAGCCTTCTCCTTGAAACGCACCAACCACAAATCCTCGCCGCCTCCTTCTTCCGGGAACCGGTTTTTCACTTGGCGTACACTGCACGGTATCGGGCGGCTGCGATAACGGATACGCACGGAAAGCTGCCCGTCGACCCAATCGGCCTCGGACGAGATGCGCCCCCCGCAAACCAACATGGCACACGCCTCAAGATTTTCCGCATCACCCAGCATCACCGTATTCTTCCGGGCATTCAGCCTCAACACGTAGGCCGGCTTGCCCAAGGCAATGCCCAACCCCTTACGCTGCCCCACCGTGAAATACGGAAAACCGCAGTGTGTACCGATCACGCGCCCCTGTACGTCGACAAACTTGCCTTCGCCCACGCGCCGATCCAAATCGGGCACTTGCTCCCGTAGGAACTCACGGTAATCCTTGTCTATGAAACAGACCTCCATCGACTCTCCGCCGCGGGCTTTCATCTCAAATCCCTTCCGTGCCAGATAGCCCCGCACGTCTTCCTTCCGCAGTGCACCCAAAGGGAAAATACAGCGCGACAACACGTCCTGCCCCAGTCGCCAAAGGAAATAGGACTGGTCTTTCTTCCCGTCCACACCGCAATACAATCCGTAACGGCCGCCTTCTTCCTTCACCCTCACATAGTGTCCCGTGGCAATATAATCGCAACCCAACTTATCCGCCCACTCCGCCAACACGCGGAACTTGAACGCAGGATTGCACATCACACAGGGATTCGGCGTACGCCCGGCAAGATATTCATCCACAAAATTACGGACCACGATGTCCTTAAAGGCCGTCCGCTCGTCGGCTACGTAATGGGCGATACCCAAACGGGCGGCCAAAGCCCGGGCATCTTGTATGAAATCGGGATATTCTTGTCCCGTATCGGCAAACTGGCGCGGCAGATCCCACACGCGCATCGTCACGCCCACCACTTCGTAGCCTTCGTCCAACAACATCAGGCACACCGCCGAACTGTCAATGCCACCCGACATGCCGACCAATACCTTCTTTCTTTCATGTTCCATATCTGTTAGCGTGAAAGTCCTTTTACACAAAAGTACGAAGAAAAAAATAAAGTAAAGGAAAAACCAAGAATTATTTCTGCGTCTTCCGATGTGCTGTGAGGATTTTTTACACCTCCGGAGGAATCCGAATCATTCTGCAGAGAACGGAAAATCAATCTCAGCCAAACGAAAAATCAATCTCTTGAGATTGATTTTCAAATCTGCGGAAGATAAAAAGAGGAACAAATAGGATTTATAAGTCTTTCATTTATTAGCACTTACGCCCCATAAGCAGAAAGATAATACAAAAAGGCTGCCCGTAAATATAATTCAAGAGGACAACTCCACCGAAGGGCTGACAATCACATATCCTTCCGCGTCTCTTTCTTGTCCTGAATCCAAAAATAAACACCACCGACAATGGCTATTACAGATACCAATGCACTCATAATAATTGCACCCATAACTCACTTCCTTTCTTTTTTATCCCGTACAAGCCAAAGCCCTACGCTCAAAGTCAACACCACAGAAAAAGAGACCGACAAATAAAGAATCCACGAATTACCCATATCCGTAATAATAGAGGATAAAAGTACAGCCGTAACCCAATATTTGGCTATATCCATCAACCATTTGCCAAGCTCCTTTCTAATATTGCAAACATACGAAAAAAAAAATGCATCTACACTATGATTCCATACAAAAAACATATCTTTCCTTTGTATTTGCTAAAAAATGGTACGGGGTTCTATATACGAAAGGCCGCTTTCCCTTGGAGGAAAGCGGCCTTTCGTATCGTCTGACGGCTCGTGCCCAAGTTAGCTCAAGAAGCCCAACAGCACACCGGCAGCCACAGCCGAGCCTATCACACCGGCCACGTTCGGCCCCATGGCATGCATCAACAGGTAATTCTTGGAATCGTATTCCAATCCTAAATTTTGCGAAATACGGGCAGCCATCGGCACAGCAGATACGCCTGCATTACCGATAAGCGGATTGATTTTCTTGTGTTTCGGCAAGAACAGGTTGAAGAACTTGACGAACAACACGCCGGAAGCAGTGGCGATGATAAAAGCCAACGCACCAAGGAAGAAAATCTTAATGGTATCCATCGTCAAGAACTCACTGGCCTGCGTGGAACATCCCACCGTAAGGCCGAGCAACATCACGATCACATCGTTCAACGCACTACCGGCCGTCTTGGCCAGACGGGTGGTCTTCGTACTTTCTTTCAGCAAATTACCAAAGAACAGCATACCCAACAACGGCAAACCTGAAGGCACGATAAACGTGGTCAGCAACAGACCGACGATGGGGAAGATAATTTTTTCGGTCTGCGACACCTGACGGGCGGGTTTCATGCGTATCACGCGCTCTTTTTTCGTGGTGAGCAAGCGCATCAAGGGCGGCTGAATGACCGGCACCAAAGCCATGTAGGAATAGGCGCACACGGCAATGGCCCCCATCAGGTTCGGCGAGAGTTTGGAAGACAAGAAGATGGCCGTAGGCCCGTCGGCTCCTCCGATGATGGCGATGCCCGCCGCCTGGTTAGGCTCGAATCCCAAGGCCAAGGCTATCATATAAGCCCCGAAAATACCGAATTGGGCGGCAGCACCGACCAGCAAAAGCTTCGGATTGGCTATCAACGCCGAGAAATCCGTCATGGCACCGATACCGAGGAAGACCAAAGGCGGATACCATCCGGTCTTCACCCCTTGATAAAAAATGTTCAACACGGAATTATCCTCGTAAAGCCCGACTTCCAGCCCTACGGCTTTAAAAGGAATATTTCCTAAAATAATACCCAAGCCGATAGGAATCAAAAGCAAAGGCTCGAAATCCTTCTTGATGGCCAGCCATAAGAAGAACGCACCGACCAGAATCATGATCCAATTCCCCATCTCGGCATTCGCAAATCCCGTATAAGTGAGGAAGTCGGACAATTTTGTTCCAATGAAATCAAATACTTCCATAGTCCTAACCGATTGTTACCAACATTGCACCTTCACGCACCGAGTCTCCCTTGTTTACATGCACGGCTGTCACCGTACCGTCGCACTCGGCGTTGATATTGTTTTCCATTTTCATGGCTTCGAGCACCACTACGGTCTGTCCTTTCTTGACAGCTTGTCCCACAGTGACCGCCACAGCATTCACCGTACCGGGCAGAGGAGCACGGACGGCAGTACCGTTGCCTGCCGGGACTTCGGGTTGCGCAGCCGGAGTGACCGGACCGTGGTGCACATGGGCTACCGGACGTATCACCGGTTTATGCGTCAGGTGCATCGGACGTTCCATCTCCACTTCAAACGGAATCCCGTTCACTTCCACTTTGGCCATATTGCCTTCCACATCGTTTATCTTCACCGTATATTCGGCTCCCTTTACCTTATATTTATATTCTTTCATGATGATTCTTTTTATTGATTAGACTTAAACAAATGATTTTACTCCGGCCACTCGCGCATGGTGTATCCTTTCGCATTCCATTCCGAGTGCTCCTCGGTGTGATAGGTCAGCACATTGCTTTCCACGTCATGCACGTCTTCTTCATAATCACGGAGCGCCTTGGCTATGACGGCCATATACACTTTCATGTCCACGCCCTTAGTCTCCAGTCCCTGCTTGGCCATGACAGCGGCTTTGTCCGCCTGGTCGTGGAGCGCACGGATGGCTCTCACGCGAGCCATCTTGGAGAATAAGGCCACCATGTAACCGAACAAACGGAAAAAGACATAAAGGGCAAGCAGACAACCGAACACGACTCCCATCGCCATGATAGACATGGCCACGCCGTAGGGATCTTTCTCTTTGAATTCCGCCACCTTATCCTGTACCTTTCCCTGCCCAACATTAGGGGCTCCCGGAGTCACTTCGTTCGCATCGAGCACTACCCATATGTAGGTCTCGCTCTCGGAATCATATACCCGGGCGTAAGACTGGTTTTCGGCCAAAGGCGGGACGGTAATGGAATCGAGCAACGTCTTACCGTTTCCGTCAAACAAGGCGATGAAGTTTTCCTCGCCCTCCTTCAAGATGAAGTTCGTGTGCAATGTGCCCAGGTTGGTTTGTCCGTCGGCGAAGAACACGATACGTTGCTGGGCGGTCAAGTTCGTCCGTTCGTCACCTTTCGGTATCAACGACATCAACTTGACGCGTTCCGGCACGGAAAGTCCTTTGTTCAAAGCCTCACGATTCGTAGTCAGGTAACAACTACGGAGATTGTTGGTTCCCCATGAAGTATTGGCAATCTCAATCCATCCCGTACGTTCGCCGTACTCATCTATGAGACCGTCCGTATTGGAGACTACCACTTCATTGATTTTGAAACTGAAGGCGCCCTGCCCGAAAGCAGCGACCACAGCCGTCAAACCAACAAGGATTCCTAAAAATCTTCTGTGTAACATCATTTTTATATTATCGGATTACAATGGAATATTCCCATGCTTCTTCACGGGGTTCAATAATTTCTTGGTCTGCAACTGGGCCAACGCGCGAATGACACGGAAACGTGTGTTGCGCGGCTCTATCACATCGTCGATGTAACCGTACTTGGCTGCCTGGTAAGGATTAGTGAAGAGTTTGTTATACTCGGCTTCCTTCTCTTCCAGAAAGGCTTTCGGGTCTTCGGCTTCCTTGGCATCCTTGGCGTACAATACGGCCACGGCACCGGAAGCTCCCATCACCGCGATTTCCGCCGACGGCCATGCGTAATTGATGTCTCCGCGCAGTTGCTTACAACTCATCACAATATGGGAGCCGCCATAGCTCTTGCGTAGGGTCACCGTCACCTTAGGCACAGTGGCTTCTCCGTAGGCATACAACAACTTCGCCCCGTGCAATATCACGGCGTTATACTCCTGCCCCGTACCCGGCAGGAAGCCCGGCACGTCTACCAAAGTCACCAACGGGATATTGAAAGCATCGCAGAAACGCACGAAACGCGCCCCCTTGCGGCTGGCATTGCAGTCGAGCACACCGGCATAGCACTTCGGTTGGTTGGCCACCACGCCCACGCTCTGCCCGTTGAAGCGGGCAAAGCCCACGATGATATTCTTGGCATAATCGGGCTGCACCTCAAAAAACTCGCCGTTGTCCACTATCGCCCCGATGACTTCGTACATATCGTACGCTTGATTCGGATTGTCCGGAATGATTTCATTGAGAAAATCCTCCAGACGGTTAATCGGGTCGGTACATTCCAGACGGGGAGCCTCTTCCATATTATTCTGGGGCATATAACTGATGAGGGTACGAATCATTTGCATGGCCTCTTCTTCCGTTTCGGCCGTGAAGTGCGTCACACCGGATTTCGTGGCGTGCACGCTCGCGCCGCCCAAATCTTCTTGCGACACATCCTCGCCCGTCACTGTCTTGACTACCTTCGGCCCGGTCAGGAACATATAAGAGGTGTTCTCCATCATCAGGATGAAATCGGTCAGTGCCGGAGAATATACCGCTCCGCCTGCACACGGACCGAAAATACCGGAAATCTGAGGAATCACACCGGATGCCTCGATGTTACGCTGGAAGATATTGGCATAGCCGCCCAAAGCGTTGATACCTTCCTGGATACGTGCGCCGCCCGAATCATTGATACCGATACAAGGCGCACCCATTTTCATGGCCTGATCCATCACCTTACAGATTTTCTCGGCCATGGTCTCAGACAAAGAGCCTCCGTTCACCGTGAAGTCCTGGGCAAATACATAAACCAGACGCCCGTCGATAGTGCCGCTTCCGGTCACTACCCCGTCTCCCAAATATTGTTTCTTCTCCATGCCGAAGTTGGTGCAACGATGAAGCTTGAACATGTCCATTTCCTCGAAACTGCCTTCATCCAGCAACATGTCGATACGCTCGCGAGCCGTATATTTACCTCTCGCATGTTGTTTTTCTATGGCCTTCTCGCCTCCTCCCATGCGCGCTTTGGCACGGAGCTCCACTAATTCCTTGATTCTCTCTAACTGATTACTCATGATACTTAATATGATTTAAGAAATACTATCTGCTACCTGTCCGCCTCACTTTGGCGGTTGAGTATTGCCATGCTGCAACAAAGGTACTAAAAAAGAATTTCCATCAAGCCTTTTATGCGGAAAAAATTAGTCGAAAAAAGATTACCGACCTTACGGGCTTTTTTCGTACCTTTGTCTTACTTAAATTAACTTAATATGTCGAATCCCACTTCACCATTAGATTTAGGAACTCTTCCCGTCAGCAAGCTACTTAAACAATATGCTTTCCCGGCCATCGTCGCCATGACGGCATCGTCGCTCTACAACATGGTGGATAGTATCTTTATCGGTCACGGCGTGGGCCCTTTGGCCATCTCCGGCCTGGCACTCACGTTCCCTTTCATGAACTTGTCCGCCGCATTCGGGGCCATGGTCGGAATCGGGGCATCCACTTTAATATCCGTACGATTGGGACAACAGGATTACAAAGCCGCACAAGACATCTTCGGCAACGTGGTCACCCTGACCCTGATTCTGGGTGTCTTGTTCAGCATTGTGGCGCTGGTCTTTCTCGACCCGATTCTGAGCTTTTTCGGTGCCAGCCCCGCCACACTCCCCTACGCCAGGGAGTACATGGAAATTATTTTGCTGGGTAACGTCATCACGCACAGTTTCTTCACTTTCAACGCCATCCTGCGTTCTACGGGGCATCCTCAACTGGCCATGAATGCTACCATCATGGCTGTGGTGGGAAACACCATCCTCAATCCTATTTTCATCTACGGAATGAACATGGGCATACGCGGTGCCGCTACGGCCACGATTCTGGCACAGATCGTCTCTTTGTTGTGGCAGGTGAGCGTCTTTCGCCGCCCCAAGGAGCTCATCCAGTTCAAACGCGGCATTTACCGCCTGAAAAAGAAAATCGTCAAAGACACTTTCGCCATCGGCATGTCTCCCTTCCTGATGAACAGTTGCGCTTGTCTTGTCGTAATCCTCATCAACCGCGGATTAGGACAGTACGGCGGCGACTTGGCCATCGGTGCGTATGGCATCGTCAACCGCGTCTTGTTCATCTTCATCATGATTGTCATAGGATTGAACCAAGGCATGCAGCCCATCGCCGGATACAATTACGGTTCGCAGGACTACCATCGTGTACTCAAAGTGCTGCGCTATACCCTGCTTTGGGGTACGTTGATTACCACGACCGGTTTTCTCATCGGGGAGTTGCTCCCCGAATTGTGCGTCCGTGCCTTTACGACCGACGAAGAACTGACCGACATTGCCGTGAGAGGAATGCGTATCGTAGTCATATTCTATCCTTTAATCGGCATGCAAATGGTTACGACCAACTTCTTCCAGAGCATCGGGCAAGCGAGCAAGAGCATTTTCCTGTCCCTGACACGGCAACTGCTGTTCCTCATCCCCCTGCTTCTGACATTGCCTCAGTTCTGGGGTGTAAAAGGAGTATGGTTGGCCATGCCTATATCCGATGCCATCGCATGTATAGTAGCCGGAATCATGTTAATTACAGCATACAGAAAATTTAAAAAATTAGCCGTATAACGTCATGAAGAAACATATCATTATCAATGTAGGACGCCAGTTAGGTAGCGGAGGACGCATCATCGGGAACCGCATTGCGGAAGATTTCAACATCAAGTTTTATGATAAGGAACTTTTGGACCTGGCTGCAAAAGAAAGCGGTTTCAACAAAAAGTTCTTCGAACGTAATGATGAACACAAAGGCTTTCTCAAAGTATTGTTCAGTTCTTTTGCTCCCATCTTCGGCAATAGCGACCCATACGCCAACCAGCTCAGTGACGAATCGCTTTTCAAATTTCAAAGCGACGCCATCCGCAAGGCGGCCGAACAGGATTCTTGCGTGTTCGTAGGAAGATGCGCCGACTACATTTTGCGCGACTACCCTAACACCGTAAGTATCTTTATCACAGCCGACATGCCCGACCGAATCAAACGCGTCTGCGAGATGCTCCACATCACGGAAAAAGAGGCAGAAAAGAAATGTATCGAAGGTGACGAGAAGCGGTCTGAGTACTATAACTATTACAGTGCCAAGACATGGGGAAGCGCAGAATCCTACGACCTTTGCATCAACTCGTCTGCTTTGGGTATAGAAGCTACTATCGACGTGATTGAAAACTTCATATCCCAGAAGCTCAAATTATGAAACGTATCGGATTACTGTCGGACACACACAGTTTTTGGGACCCTAAATATCTGGAATATTTCGAAGAATGCGACGAAATATGGCATGCCGGCGACATTGGTTCCATGGAAGTGGTACAAAAATTATCTGCGTTCCGTCCTTTCAGAGCCGTATACGGAAACTGCGACGGTGGGGACATCCGTAAAATGTTCGGAGAAAAACTCCGGTGGCGTTGTGAAGATGCCGAGGTGCTGATGACCCACATCGGAGGATACCCCGGCAAATATGCTCCCGGCATTCGAACACAATTGTACAATCGTCCGCCTCATTTGTTTATCTGTGGCCATTCTCATATCCTAAAGGTTCAGTTCGACCCGAAATTGGGTTTGCTGCATATCAACCCGGGAGCTGCGGGTATCATGGGCTGGCACAAAGTACGTACGCTCGTACGTTTCACCGTAGAGGGGCAGGCCTTCAAAGACTTGGAAGTGATAGAAATACCCCGAACGGAAAGTTCATCCGGCATATTATAACAACCGCATCCTACGAATGGCGCCCGGTTTATCAAATAAACCGGGCGCCATTCGTATAGTTACACCATACGGCATCAGAATGTGCCGCAAAGCAACAGCACGATCAACTGTGCCGTCAGAATGCGCAAGAACATCGTTAACGGATAAACTGTAGAATAGCCCACAGCAGGAGCATCCGTACTGGACGCCTGATTGGCAAAAGCCAAAGCCGGGGGATCGGTCGTGCTACCGGCTATCAACCCCATAATGGTGAAGTAGTTCAACTTGAAACGCATCCGGGCTATCACACCTATTATTAATATAGGTATCACGGTTATCAGGAAACCGGTCCACACATACGTCAGACCGTCACCGGCTACTACCGTATCCACAAAATGCTCTCCGGCTTTTATCCCCACACTGGCCAGGAACAATGCCAATCCGAACTCGCGCAACATGAAATTGGCACTCGTTGACACATACGTAACCAGACGGAACTTATAACCGAAACGACCTATCAAAATAGCCACAATCAGCGGACCTCCGGCCAAACCGAGCTTCACAGGCGTGGGCACGCCTGGGAAAGCAAACGGAATACTTCCGAATATGATACCCACCAGAATGCCGACAAAAATCGTCACCAAATTGGGATGATCCAAACGTTTCACGGAATTACCCATCAGGCTCGCCACACGGTCGACTGCATCTTCCGGCCCGACTACGACAATCTTGTCGCCCACCTGCATGCGCAAGTTACGGTCGGCAAAAAGGTTCATTCCGGAACGGGAAATGCGCGTCACATTCACCCCATAGACAGAACTGAAATGCAACTGCCCGAAAGTCTTGCCGTTCATCTTAGGTTGAGTTACCACAATGCTCTTCGATACCATCGGCATGTCCTGCATATCCCAGTCGATATATTCTTCCGGTCCGATAAAAGCACGGACAGCTTCCGCATCGTCTTCGGCACATGTAATGAACAAGTGATCGCCCAAATAAAACTTCGTATCCTTGGTCGGGATACTTACGTGACCTTCATGCAAGGCACGCGAACAAACATAATTGCGTCCCAAGAAATCACGCACTTGCAGAAGCGTCTTTTCATGCAGGGCTGTGTTCGTGACCTTCAAGGTCATTTTGTGCGGTTTGGCATGCGGATTTTCCGCCTGTTGCGCCAATATACGATCCTCTTCATCTTTCAACACAATTCCGCAGATATAACGAATAGAAATGGTTGCAGCAATAATACCTACCACTCCGAGGGGATAGGCGCAAGCATATCCCGAAGCTATCTGAGGAACTGCCTGAGCGTTGGCAAACACTTGGGTCAGAGCTTCCGTCGCGGCACCTAACCCCGGTGTATTCGTCACCGCACCGCAAAGCACACCCACCATCATCGGCAAATTGCGTGGATCGTTCGTGTCGAACACACAATAATACAGCACCAACATCACCAGGATGTTCAGTGCCACGATACCACAAGCCAACAGATTCAACGTCACACCACCTTTCTTGAAGGACTCGAAGAACCCCGGCCCCACCTGCAAGCCGATACAATACACAAACAGTATCAAACCGAAATCCTGCAAGAAATTCAACGTGGAGACAGGACCGGTAAATCCGAAATGTCCGGCCAGAATACCTGCAAACAACACGAACGTCACTCCCAATGAGATGCCGAAAAATTTAATTTTTCCCAAATAGACTCCCAAAGAAATTACCGCCGTGTACAACAAGACGATATGGGCAATGGAATTTGAATCAAACAGCAATTGCTCTAACCAATTCATCGCTTTACTTTAATTTTATAAATAAATGATTTTTTAATTCTTCCAATTCGTCGGCAAAAGTACTCAAAAAAAGGACACCAACTGAGTTTTTCCACCTTATTTTTTTGTGCTTCTACAAAAGTTTTGTTACTTTTGCTCGATTGATAAAATTCTTTTTAACAGTATAGCTATGGCAGATAGTAAAGAAAAGCTTTTCTCTGACTTCATTGCACCTACGCGACAAGAATGGCTCGACAAAATCAACGTCGACCTCAAAGGTGCGGATTATCAGAAAAAAATGGTCTGGAGAACCAATGAAGGGTTCAGCGCAGAGCCGTTTTACCGAAAAGAAGATTTGGAAGGCATGGCGCAGACCGATGCGCTTCCCGGCGAATTTCCCTACCTGAGAGGGAACAAAAAGGACAATAACCGTTGGTATGTCCGCCAAAACATCCGAGTAACCGACCCTAAAGAGGCGAACGAAAAGGCACTCGACCTTCTGAACAAGGGAGTCACATCATTAGGATTTAAAGTTCCGGCCAAAGAACTGAATGCCACGTTCATCTCCACTTTGCTGGAAGGCATTAAAGCTGATGCAGTGGAACTGAATTTCAGTACGTGTCAAGGTCATACCGTGGAATTAGCCCGTCTCCTGACGGCATACTACGATGGAAAAGGATATGACCGCACCGCATTGGTAGGTAGCATCGACTTCGACCCGATGCAGAAGATTTTGACCAAAGGTAAGGATACGACCGCCCTGCTGAACAAACTGGCGGAACTGGTCAATATTCTCGCACCCTTCCCCAAAATGCGTTGCATTTGTATCAATGCCGACACGCTTTGCAACGCCGGCGCCTATATCTATCAGGAACTGGGCTACGCCCTGGCATGGGGGAACGAATACCTCAACCTGATGGTGGAGGCCGGTATCCCGGCAGCCCTCGCCGCCAAGAAAATCAAATTCAACTTCGGCATCAGCGGTGTCTATTTCATGGAAATCGCGAAGTTCCGCGCCGCACGCATGATGTGGGCCCAGATCGTGAAGCAGTACAATCCGGTTTGTCCGCGCGAAGACTGCACCAACACGGGTGAGGATAAGTCCTGCAACTGTGCTTGTAAAATGTATGTCAATGCGACCACTTCCACTTACAACATGACGGTGTTCGACAGCTACGTGAACATGCTGCGCACGCAGACTGAAGCGATGAGTGCCGCACTGGCCAACGTGGACGCTATCGTGGTGACTCCGTTCGACGCTCCTTACGAGGTTCCGACCGATTTTGCCGAACGTATCGCCCGCAACCAGCAGTTGTTGTTGCAGGAAGAAAGCCATTTCGACAAAATAGTAGACGTGGCCGGTGGTTCATATTTCATCGAAACGCTCACCCGTTCGCTGGCAGAAGGAGCTTGGAAACTGTTCCTTGCCGTGGAAGAAGAGGGTGGATTCCTCGCAGCCGCCAAGGCTGGCAGCATCCAAAAGGCCGTGAACGACACCAACGCCAAGCGCCATGCCAACGCAGGCAAGCGTAAGGAGTTCCTACTCGGTACGAACCAATTCCCCAACTTCAACGAAAAGAGCGAAGGGAAAGCCCCGTTGGCAGCCACATGCTGTTGCCACAGCCACGGCGACAGTTGCGAAAAGCCGTTCGCCAAACTGGAAACAAGCCGTCTGGCTGCCGATTTCGAGGCATTGCGCCTACAGACGGAACAAGCCGAAAAACAGCCGGTGGCCTTCATGCTCACCATAGGCAACTTGGCCATGCGGCAGGCACGCGCCCAGTTCAGTTGTAACTTCTTGGCTTGCGCAGGCTACAAGGTGATAGACAATTTAGGTTTCCCAACCGTGGAAGAAGGCGTGGAAGCCGCCATGAAGGCAGGTGCCGACATCGTGGTGCTTTGCTCCAGCGATGACGAATACGCCGAATATGCCATCCCGGCCTTCAAAGCCGTAGACGGCCGTGCCATGTTCGTCGTGGCCGGTGCTCCGGCCTGCATGGAGGACTTGAAAGCCGCAGGCATCGAAAACTTCATCCACGTTCGTGTAGACCAACTCCAAACACTGAAAGAGTATAACGCAAAATTGGGAATCAAATGAGACAGAATTTTAAAGATATAAACATATTCTCCGGTTTCGGCCGACAGAACGGTCAGGACTGGCAAAAAGAAAACGGTATCACCGCCAACTGGAAAACGCCCGAACAGATCGACATCCAGCCGGTGTACACCCAAGAAGATTTGGAAGGAATGGAGCATTTGGACTTTGCGGCCGGCATACCTCCGTTCCTGCGCGGCCCGTACAGCATGATGTACCCGTTCCGCCCGTGGACCATCCGCCAGTACGCCGGATTCTCCACCGCCGAGGAAAGTAACGCATTCTACCGCCGCAACCTGGCCAGCGGACAGAAAGGTTTGTCCGTGGCTTTCGACCTCCCGACACACCGTGGCTACGACCCGGACAACGAACGTGTGGTAGGCGACGTGGGCAAGGCCGGCGTGTCGATCTGCTCATTGGAGAACATGAAAGTGCTTTTCGAGGGAATCCCCTTGAACAAGATGTCCGTCTCCATGACGATGAACGGTGCGGTGCTCCCCATTCTGGCCTTCTACATCAACGCCGGACTGGAACAAGGCGCACAGTTGGAAGAAATGGCCGGAACCATCCAGAACGATATTCTGAAAGAATTCATGGTGCGCAACACCTATATTTATCCACCCGCCTTCTCGATGAAGATTATTGCCGACATCTTCGAGTACACTTCACAGAAGATGCCTAAGTTCAACTCCATCTCCATCTCCGGTTACCACATGCAGGAAGCCGGTGCCACGGCGGACATCGAGCTGGCCTACACACTGGCCGACGGTATGGATTACCTGCGCGCCGGAGTGAACGCCGGAATCGACATCGACGCATTCGCGCCTCGTTTGTCTTTCTTCTGGGCCATCGGCATGAACCATTTCATGGAGATTGCCAAGATGCGTGCGGCACGTTTGCTGTGGGCCAAGATTGTGAAGGGCTTCGGCGCGAAAAACCCGAAATCCATGGCGTTGCGTACCCACTCGCAGACTTCCGGCTGGTCGCTTACGGAACAGGACCCGTTCAACAACGTGGGACGTACGTGTATTGAGGCCATGGCAGCCGTTTTGGGGCACACCCAATCGTTGCATACCAACTCACTGGACGAAGCCATCGCCCTGCCGACGGACTTCTCGGCCCGTATCGCGCGTAACACTCAGATATACATCCAGAACGAAACCCAAGTGTGCAAGCACATCGACCCGTGGGCCGGTTCTTACTATGTGGAAACCCTGACGAACGAACTCGTCCACAAGGCTTGGGAACACATTCAGGAAATCGAGAAACTGGGCGGTATGGCCAAAGCCATCGAAACCGGTCTGCCCAAGATGCGTATCGAAGAGGCCGCAGCCCGTACGCAGGCCCGTATCGACTCCGGCGCACAGACCATCGTGGGTGTGAACAAATACCGTTTGGACCATGAAGATCCTATCGACATCCTCGAAGTGGACAACACTGCCGTCCGCCTGCAACAGGAAGAAAACCTGAAGAAACTGAAAGCCGGACGGAACGAGGAAGAGGTGAAAAAGGCATTGGCCGCCATCACCGAATGCGTACGCGAGTTCAACGAAGGCAAGAAGAGCGAACACAACCTGCTCGACCTGGCCGTAAAGGCAGCCAGCGTACGTGCCACGTTAGGAGAGATTTCAGACGCTTGCGAGGCTATCGTAGGCCGATATAAAGCCGTAATCAGAACTATTTCACAAGTGTATTCATCAGAAAGTAAAGCAGACGCCGACTTCGCCGAAGCTTGCGAGTTGACGGAAGAGTTCGCCCGGCAGGAAGGCCGCCGGCCGCGTATCATGATTGCCAAGATGGGACAGGACGGCCACGACCGCGGGGCCAAGGTTTGTGCCACGGGTTATGCCGACTGCGGTTTCGATGTCGACATGGGACCGTTGTTCCAGACACCGGCCGAGGCTGCACGCCAAGCCGTAGAGAACGACGTGAACATCATGGGCGTAAGTTCGCTGGCAGCCGGACACAAAACCCTCATCCCGCAAGTCATCGAAGAGTTGAAGCGGTTGGGACGCGAGGACATCATGGTCATCGCAGGCGGTGTCATCCCGGCACAAGACTACGACTTCCTGTACAAAGCAGGAGTAGCGGCCATCTTCGGTCCCGGAACCTCCGTAGCCAAAGCAGCCTGTGAAATGATGAAAATCCTTTTGGACAAAGAATAAGGACCGGACAAGGTTCCTATCCCAAACTATCAAGTAGGAGGAAAGCAAGGTGAAGCTTTTCTCCTGCTTTCGTTTTCCCACCTTTTAAAAAGCCGGTCTGCCGGTTTCCTTTTCAGGAAACACAAAAACTATCTTCCCGGTTTTATACCTAATTTATCCTTATCTTTATAAATTTCTACGCGGTATCCCCTCTCCAACATATTCAACAACACTTCATAAAAAGCTTCTTTATACCCTTTCTGTTTCAGCTTTTCTCTCAACAGTGACAGTTCATGTCCCAAAACAAGGTTTCTTTGTTCCAGTCCTGAAAGCGGACGCTTCTTCCGAAGCATGAGGGCTGCCACATTTCCGTCTGCATCCCGCGCACCGTATTTCTCCAACCATCTGCTCACCGTGCTCTCCCCCTGTATCCCATACTTCCGTGAAATGGCATTCATACTGATGTGGGAAGTCTCCAGTTCTCGTACTACACGAAGTTTAAAGTCAAGCGTATAATCTTTCTGCGTACGCTTGACATGTTTTTCTTCAACATCCTCTTTTCCCATAAACTGCATTGAATAAAAAAAACCGCCATGAAAGGTCTCCCGACAAACACCCTCTTTTTACCGGGAACCAACCAACCTTTTCCTTTCACGGCGGTCGCAAAACATCCAAAAGTCAAATTATTCGGCTATGCAAATAGATACGCGGTTTTTTTCAACCTCTGTAAAAGGTTGTACGGTATCTCCTTTATGTTCCACTCGTATCCTGCCCGCATCTATCTTTTTGACCTGTAAGGCCTTCGACACGGCCTGAGCGCGTTTCAGCGAAAGTGCATCATTGATTTTAGGAGTGCCTGTAGCTTTGTCGGCATATCCGCAAATCACGACCTTCGCTTGTGGGTTGGCGGTGAGATAAGCGGCCAGACGTTCTATTTTAGCTTCCTCAGACGCACGGATTACGGCTGAATTAAGTTTGAAGAACACATTCTCCTGCAATTTTTCCACTTTGGCTTTCTCCACTACCGGTTCGGCCTTCTTCGGAGTCACCGGTTCGCGCTTTTCCGGTATCACGGGTGGAGCCACCGGCTCGGGAGCTTCTTCGACCACCTTCTTGTGTGTCTTGCCCAACTTGATGACCAAGCCTCCTAACGCGTTGAACACCCAGTCCGGATTGCCCGCCTTCTTGGAGTTGTACTTGTCGCCCAACACGTTGGCATTGACCTCAAGGTTAAAATAAACTCTCCCGCCCAAGCGAATGTTAGCTCCTATACCGCCGCGACCTACCGGATTGAACTGGCGGTCACGCCATAAATATTCCAACGTATGACCACCGTCATTGACGGCCACCGCTTCGTCGTTGCCGAACGCGCCGTTCAGTCCTACCCCCAGGAACAAATAAGGATTCACCACCCGTTTATAATTATACTTGAAACAGTTGGCCAGGTCCACCACCACGTCAATGTCTCCTTGCAGGTAATTATACTTATATACTTGGAGAGGATTCACCCACACTCCTTTGGATTCATAACCGGACACACCGGCACGCAGTCCCCACACCGGGGTAAAATAGTAACTGCCATGCACCCCCACAGCCGGAGATACCAAGTCGCCAAACCCGGCCTCACCCAAGGTGTAAGCCGCACCGCCTTGCAGTTGCAGGCTACCATGCCGGTGGAACTGTATCTCTTCACCCTTGGACTGCGCAGATACCGCATGCGACATCAACAGGCATGCGCACACGAACATTAAATTCTTTTTCTTCATAGTCATTCTTTTTTTATATTAAACATCCTTCATCCGACTAACGGCCTAACGACTTGTCCCCATATTCCGTATTGGTCAGGCAAAGCACCCAATTACCAAGATAAAACACCGGTTTGAAGAATATCTTGGTCGTGACAGGAGGTATGCCGTCTCCCGCTTCGCGGATAATCACATTGCATTGCACCTCATTCGCATAATATTCACTGAACTTCATGTATGCAATCTCGTAACCTGCCATCGGTATGGATTCGAGCATGGCCCGTACTTCCGCCATCTCTTCGTTGTTTAGCGAAACCGGTGTACCGTCTTCTGTCTGGTCGTTACGATATAGCATAAGAATGGCTTCGTCCGTCTGCTTGTTTTTCACATACGTGAAGAACTGGTCTATAAGCTCCTTGACGGCTATTGTATCTTTCGCCTCCAGCGTCTGCTCGAATTCCGTTTGCGTTTGTTCTTCGCTACTTTTCTTGTTCTTATCCGCACAGGCTGACACCGAGCATATTATGATTCCCATCCATAAGGGGAACAGCAAATGATGAATTTTCATCTTACAATCTAAATTACTTTTACTTAAAATGAAAAGGAGGGCAGGTTTCAACCACCTGCCCTCCTTCCTAAATCCCCATGCTAAATGCTACGCATATTAGCGGTTGAGAGAACGTTTACCCGGGGCATTGTTCACATGCAAGGTAACAGTCTCTGTGAGCTCACCCCACAAGTAAGTCACCTTGAACGTCATCCGCACATTGAACGAGTTCGCACGGCTCATGTTCACCTGTGTCAGGGTTACAGAACCCATGTTGTCCAAACTGATGCTACCAGTCGGTTCAGCGTAGCTAATCGTAAACACATTGTTATCCACAGCACCCCAATTACCAGAATAGTCAGTCTCTGTGCCAATAAGCTCTATACGAGACACTCCGTAGAAGTCCCAGAACGTCTTGGTCTTGTTACTGTAGTCGTAGAACTCTTTCGGGTCGTAACCGTTGAAGTCCTCGAAGGTGAGCGACAACTTCTGCGTCAAAGTGTTCCATTGGTTCAGCGTCATCTCGGCAATGCTACCTCCTTTGAGGAAGATCGGCTTGATGACCTTCACATTGAACTTGTTGTTGTTAAAGGTAATCAAATCCTTTGCCGGCTCACAAGTGGCTTCGTCAACCAATACCGTGAACGTCAAAGCATCAGCCAAAGATTCTTCATAAATGTTGATGATAGCTTTCACAACATCATCGCTACCCATTGTGATTTCACCGTCAGTAGGTTCTATCGTGGCCAACGTTACACCACCTGTAGTAGAGATTGTACGACCATCAGCAGACACTTGAATATTGTAAGTGGTATTTCCTACAATGTAGCTCCGCTTACTCTGCTCATTAGTCGGAGCAAACTTATATTCCACAGTCACAGCATCAGCCAAAGCTCCATAAGTACCCTTGATAGCATCCTTGATGATGTCTACCGGTTGCTTGTTGAACGTGTTCGCTACAACCATGTGCTCGTATTCACAAGTCGCAGACGGATCGGTAGCTTTACCCACTTGGATTTGCAATTCCTTAAAGCCTTCATCACGTGAGTTTTCTGCATGCCAATCGGCACGTTTCTTGTGGTTGTAGCTGTCCTCGATAGCGGCTTCTGGCTTATCATTCACCACGCTCGGTGCCCACGTCAACTTCACGAATACAGGCTTGTGGGAAGAAACCGTGCTCTTCGGAGTAAACTTAACCCAAGTAGAGACAGCATCCAGATTTTGTCTGTCTTCCGAGAACAACATATAGGCTTGCTGGTTACCCACGCTCCACTTCAGCACGTTCGTTTCGTGCGCCTGGTCGTCGTTAGTGTTGACAATCTTACCGATTTGCGGATTCCTCACAGCCTCATCCTTCGGTTCGCTGAATTGCTTGCAAGTCACGCCGTCGCTGTTGAGTTCAAGCGCATAATTTGCTTCAAACTCTTCCTTGCTCATGTTCAACTGACCCAGAATCTTATTCTCGACTTCTACCCATGTAACGGCTCTTACGTTATCCAATATCGGAGCATCACCACAGTTTACTGTATAACCATTGGTGATTGGCGCAATGTCGTCCACGGTTACAGGACCCACGATTACATCCGTAATCTCCACTAAGATATAACCAACTTCTGCAATCTGGTTATTCGTATTCTCATCCATCAACGTTACGCGAAGCAACGGCGTACGACCGATAATGTTGCGGTTTCCGGCAGGGCTTCCGTCTACTCCGTGTACGTTCAGGATATGGCCGTCTACGATAGTGGCATGTTCGCTTTCACTCGTCTTGTCCGCATCATTGGCCTTGTAACCGATCAACTCATACACCAGTTTGAATTTCTTTTCATTGATCTTCTCCTGGTCGCCCCATACCTGATCGGTATTCGCATCATTTACTACATAATGCACGTTAATCCACTCATTGAGGTCAAGGCCTGTAGTTTCAGAGTCAGCATACGGGTCTTTGTTCTCGTATGTAATTTGCAGGCGATTGTTAGAGGTAATGGCTTCGGCAGCCGTAGCAGCCAAATGGTTCTCTATCTTCTCCTCCATATTGCCTCTCGCCGTCACCTTGTTGATGGCAAAGTCCGTAATCTTATACTGCTTCAAGGCTGCGTAGTCGGAAGTGATAAGCGTATCCCCGTTCTCTGTAGAATAAGTGTAACGGAGGGCAGCCACATCCACCTTGCCGTCGCCCGCAGCCGGAATCTTCTCGATATCGTTGGCATTCTTCATGCTGAAGTAGACATTGAGCATACCGGTCTCCTCTTTGTCAAGTTCCACGCTGTCCACAGAAATATCGTTCCTGCCCACCGAACGCGTGTAAGAAGCATTATTGACCACGTAGGAGAAATGTTCCTTGTCCGTGCTGATGGCCGCATTCGAAGGATTCAAGTGGTAGGAAGCCTTCACGAACGGCACGACGCTCGTTTCAGGTTGTGTCAACGTAGTCGGTCTATCCGTCTTTTGGTCACCCGTCTTATCAGCCGCGCTCACGCTCAAAGCATTATAGTTGAATGAGAAGACACCAATTGCTTCGATACCTTGATAATACTCCGTCGGACTGAAGACGATGCTCTTCAACTGAGCACTCAACACCGCACAAAGTTGCCCCAATTCAGCATTGAACACATTGATACACTGCCCGATGATGGCAGAAGTCTGTGCCAATTGCTTGTATATTTCACCGATTTCAGTTTCTACAGTCGTCACCCGACCCGTCAATGCGGTCAAATCGGTAGTCAGGTTTTCTACTTTAGTACCCAACTCAGCAACCTTCTGGTTTACGGCGTTTATCTTTTCGTCTATCAGCCCGACTGTACCTTCATCGCCCGTGATGGCACCAATCTGATTTTTCAGAGCCTCATATTTCTCTTGCAGGTCACCTTGAAGTTCACCGATTTTGGTATCCAGTTCGCCCGTAGCTGTTGTCAATTCGCTACGTAGTTCACTACCCAACGTGCTGACAGCTTCGTCCAGCTTATTACTCATCCGGTTCTCCAGGTTCACCAATGCTTCGTTGTTCGCTGACACATAGCTGTTGAAGTCCGAAGTCAACTGGACAATCTGGCTCTTGGCTTCATCAGCCGTAACTTTCACGGCATCCAAATCCGTTCTCAACCCTGCAGCAGTCTGCCTCAGCGTTTCGATGTCGAGATTCTGTTGCGCTACCGTACCTTCCAAAGTTTCAAGCCTGCCAAGGATGCCACCGATAGAAGTATTGATGCTTTCGATATTGCCTTCTACCTCTGCGATGGTTGCAGCAAGCTCTTCGTCCTTATCTTCCAAAGCGCCAACGGCTTCCTGAATAGCTGCAATTTTCTCTTCCGCAGCACCCAAACGAGACAAAGCACCGGCAAGGTCAGCTTTTACAAGCTCCATATCGGCGCCCAATTCGGCTTTCAAAGCAGCTACTTGTGCATCTGTATATGCTTTGGCTGCCGTCAGGTTCTGCTCTACCGTGCTCTGTAAAGCCGTCAGTTTCTCAGAAAGAGCCAACAGTTCCGTACTGTTTTGGGCAATCTTGTCCAACAATTCAGCATCCTTGTCTTGTAATGCGGATATAGCCTCCGTATTGGCTTGCACAAGGGCGTTCACCGTGGCCAGCTTGGCTTCCACGTCAGCTTTGTTAGCAGCGATGTCGGCTACGGCCTGATTGAGTTTTTCGTCCAAAAGGGTAATCTGCCCCTGCAAGCCTTCTTCCACGGCCTGGAGCTTTTCCGTCACACCGGCTATCTTTTGCGCATTTTCGTCGGCTGTGCCTTGAGCCGCTTCGGCTGCACTCTGCGCTGTGGCCACCATGCTCTTGGCCGATTCAATCTCGCCATTGGCTATGTTGATAGCCTCTTGCAAAGCCGCGTCGGCAGAAAGCAAAGCATCAATCTGTCCGGCTTGGGTTGCTACCTGCGAATTCAGGGCTTCGATGGCAGCGTTTGCCGCGTCGATACCGGCCTGGAGTGCCGTACGGGCTTCCTCGATATTGGCCTTTGAAGCTTCGATGGCTGCCACTTGGGCCGCAGCGGCCTGAATGTCGGCATAATCCTTAGCTCCTTGTTCAGCTTCTGCGATAGTAGCCGTCAACTCGGTTTTGGCTGTGGCCAAAGCCGTTTCCAAGGCAGCCTCCTGCGCTTTCAGCGAATTGATTTCCTGAGTCAGGTTGTTGACCTTCTCATTCACCAATTCATCAAGATTCGTCGCATTGGCCGTAATCTGCCCTTGCAAGCCACTGATGTCATCATCGTAGTCCTTGCAAGAAGTCGTTACGCTTGTCGATGCCGCAAGAAGCGCACCAAACAAAGCCACACTGATAAACTTTCTCTTCATAATCAAATAAAATTAGTTAAAACGTATAATTCTCTACTCTCTTTATTGCCGTTGATAAACTTCTATCTCTATGCAAGAGGTGGAAATAGTATCCCGTAAATGCCTTATATATAATAAGGTAAGCTCAAGAATCGACTTTATAAAAACCTATTTATTTTAAGATTTTCTTGTTTTTTTCATCAGAAAAAGAAGAGATTATTTTGTTTGTATGCGTATTTTATCTACATTTGCATCGAAATCTTCCACCTCTTGCATAGAGATGGAATTTATATTTTCCATATAACACAATGTATTTCAAGGATATATAAGAAAACAAGCATTGTAAAAGTCACAAACATTCCCCAACAATCAAAGTACATCTATTCATATATTTTTGTCATATTCTTCAAACGTGCCATTACAGTCCGAATTTAAAGATAGCAACGTGTGTAGAACATACCGGTTTAAAAAGCAGTACTCTCAGGGGGAGACTTCTGCATCCTGAAACTATCCGATTGGCCGAAGCCAACGAACCATTCCGCACAGGTATGAACCGTTCCATACTGACAAAACTTCACGTAAAACGGGATTTTCCATCCAAAAAGACATAAAACACGGCGGAAAATACAGAAGATAAAATGTAATCCGGAACGGAAAACCAGACAGATTCTGCATATTTATACAGAATCACCCCGGATTTTTCGCATATATACCGTATAATACTCGTTTTTTCTAAGCCGAACAAAAAATCAATCTAAGCCAAACAAAAAAAAGTTCTCCGCACATCTGCACTGCAAACCGCTCCAAACGGAGAAAAGACGGCAGCAAAACCGCACGCGTCCCGCCCAAAGGATGGTTTTTATAATTATTTGAGGGCAAAATACAAACCGTTATGCCCAATCCGTTTGCCACGGAAAAACTTAAAAAGATGACACGACACGAACCTATAAGCGTACAACACGCACAGCGACAGAACACGAAGAAACTGTCAAACGCGTAGAGGTGACAAAACGGCAATCCCCTATTCCACGAGAATCGCGTAAAATCCGACACAAGGGCAACCCCATGAAAATACGGCAAGGAAAAAGAGGAAGCATTGACACTTTGACAAAAAGAAATCTTATGGTCTTACCGTTCCACCGTTTCGCCATGCTGCATAAAAAGCAGGCGGTCGCCCAACATCAGTTCCAGCGAACCGTTCGGCACAATATAACGGTCGCCCCGCTTAATCATAATAACCAGCGTTCCTTCCGGGAGCGACAGTTCGCGAATATGACGTCCCCGTTGCAGAAGCTCTTCCGTACAAAGCACTTCGCGTAACGTGCTCCCGACATCCTCGGTCAGTTCGATACCGAAGTTGTCCTCTTTTTCCGGCAAGGGTTCCGTAAGGCCCAACTTACGCGCCACCCATGACAAGGACATACCCTGAAAAAGCAAAGATATCAACGTGACGAAAAACACGATATTGAAAATCTGGTTGGCTCCGTCCACCTGTGCCATCACCGGATAGGTAGCGAAAATAATGGGAGCAGCCCCACGGATACCAACCCAGGAAATAAAAAGCTTGGATTTATTCGTGATTTTCCGTCCAAAAGGCAGAAGGCTTAACCATACGCTAAGCGGACGGGCCACAAAGGTCATAAAGACGCTGACCAGGACGGCCGTCAGCATGACGGGAAGCATCTCGTGGGGATTGACTAGCAGTCCCAACATGAGGAACATCACAATCTGGAGCAGCCATGTCATGCCATCAAGAAAAGTTCCTATTTCCTTCTTCTTGAACAGGCGGCTGTTGCCGATGACCATACCGGCAATATAAACCGCCAGATACCCATTGCCTTTCAGCAAATAGACCGAGCAATAAATGATGAAAATGAAACAAAGCACCATGATGGAATAAAGCTCGGCATTCTTCAGGCTCACACGGTTGATGAGCCATACGGACAAACGTCCCAACAGATACCCCCCGGCTATGCCGACTACAAACTGCAGAAGAAAAGACCACAGGATTTCCCAACCTGAAACTCCTCCGGCCTGCAGGCATTGTATCAGGATAATGGTCAACAGATAGGCCATCGGGTCATTGCTCCCGCTTTCGAGTTCCAACATCGGCTTAAGATTATGTTTCAGGTTGATTTGCTGCGAACGAAGGATGTTGAAGACGGAGGCGGAGTCGGTGGACGACATCGTGGCGGCCAGTAACAAGGAACCGATGAGGGTGAAACCGACGCCCGTATGCAGTTGCCAGCCGGAAACCCAATAGACGAACAATCCGCAAAAAAGCGTAGTCAGAAACACGCCGGAGGTAGCCAACATGACCCCCGGCGACAATACCGGACGGATGTCCTCCATCTTCGTGTCCATTCCTCCCGTGAAAAGAATGATACACAATGCCACCATACCGATATGTTGGGCCACCGACACATCGTCGAACTGTATGCCCAGACCGTCTGTGCCGAACAGCATGCCGGCCAACAAGAACATCAACAGGGTAGGGATACCGAAACGGTAACCGGTCTTGCTCATCAGGATACTACAGAAAATCAGAAAGGCGGATACAAGCAATCCTATTTCAATGGAAACATTCATAGTTACGGCTCTTGGAATTTAATTGTACAAAGATGAAAAAAATAACATTCTTCGTCAACCGTCCGTGCCGTAAAAAAACAAAAAAGATATTTCCGAGTGTAACCGTACAAGGCCTGTCCCCACAAAAAAAGGAGCCCGAAAGCTCCTTTTATCCTCATATCACTTCCTTTACAGACCGGGTTGACGGTCCAAGTAACTGCGAATGTCGGGCGAAGAAGGACGCAACATATTGGCATTCACAATCTTCCCCTCGGGATCGAGCAGGATGAAATGGGGAATACCGTCGGCCTTGTATGCCGTCTGGAAACGGCTTCCCGTACCCAAAAACAACTGCATTCCCGTCATCGGATGACTTTTCACCATCTTCAACCAATCAGCCTTACGTGCATCCGTAGAAAGGCTCAGGAAGGTGATATTGCGCCCTTTGTATTCTTCTTCCAACTGCTTGAGGAAAGGCATCTCACGGCGACACGGACCGCACCACGTCGCCCAAAGGTCGATGTACACATATTTTCCCCTGAAATCAGCCACAGTGTATGACTTCCCGTCCACATCCCATGCCCGGAAATCGGGGGAAGGGTTACCCGGACGGGCCAAATCCCAAGCATCATATTTTTCTTTGAAGGCAGCCTGCAGTACGGGATCGGTCACGTAAGTGCCGTGCAGATTCAGCAATTCATCTATATTGCTGATGCCGTACTGTTCCACTTGCTCGATAGCCAACACGTTCAACAGTGCCTGTTTCACTTTGTCATCCTCGATATGGTCGGCAATATAGTTCATCATGCAAATAGTACGGTCGTATGGTGTCTTTGCTTCTTCTTTCTTGCAGCCGAACATTCGGGCTATCTCCTTCATATACTCACGATACTCTTTCAGTTCTACCAGGTTTTCGTCTGCCACAGCATACTTTTTAAGCGTATCGTAATAGGCTTCGTCCGGGCGGTAAGTGGTATCCTGAGCCACAAAAGGATGCCCCACAGCGTACATCATCAGCGAAGAAGCATAGGCATAACGGATGCGGCCGGTTTCGACGGCAACGAAACGCGGACTGACTTCGTCCAACTTCCATGCCTTCAATATACGCATCATGGACTCTTCTTTCTTGTCCACCAACGCGGCGTACTCCTCAAACGGCAGGGCCATCTTCTCTTGCGGGACATCCAACAGGGTCACCTGATTCAGATACTTAAAGATTTTCTCTTTGCCTCCATCCGCTTCAAATTTTACGGTTCCCTTGAAATCAGCCCCGTCGAAGGAGATATGGATACGCTCTCCGTCTTCCAAAAAAATATTTTTGCTGTCCATTCCATAAAACAGACTGGCATGTACGGCACCTATATGCTGAAAGGTATGGCTACCGTGCCCGTTGTCGTCCAACGGAATCTCTACGATCGTAGTCTGATACACCACAACAACTGTCGAAGCCGTCTTATTTGCCACATCGACTGTCAACTGAATATCGGCCCGACTCTCTACGAACCCCAAAGCACAAAAGACAAACGTTAAAAAGGCTGTCTTAAACCACATATTATTTTTCATCATCTCATTCATTATTAATTATTGTTGATAAATTACTTTCTCGCGGTAAATCACGTCCACAATATCTGCAAAACCGGAGTATCGTTCCACCGGAACGGCATTCTGGAAATTGCCTTCATTCGTGAATCCGTCATAAATACGCAATGTACCCTCGCCCGTATCATTTTTCTTGCTGCCTACAATCAGGTCGTAAGAACGGTTGTCTGTGTCTTCTTGTTCCCACAGATAGAATTTCAAACAGGTAATTTCTTCTCCTTCTGGCAATTCGAACTGTAATTCTGCCGCCGGAGCCGCATTGGAAAAATTCACGCGATAGACCTTTCTACCCACGGCATAATACATAAATGTCTTCAGGGAACTGAACGCAAAGTGTGTGGCCCCGGCAATGTCGGTACAAGCAGACAAATCCACATAATAAGCTTTCTCATAGGCATAACCGTATTTGGCTTCGGCAAAAGAGTAAAGTTCATTGAGAATGATGCCATACAAGAAACGTTGGTTGTCTTTACCCAAAACGGCATATGTCATCCCGTTACCGTCCTGATTACGGTCGTAGCGGGTATTCTCCATACAGATAAAGTCCATCCGGTCTGCTCTTTTCGGCCATGCGAAAAGCTCTTCATTCACCGTAGGGAAACCGTCGGCGGCCAATTCATCCATCGGCACGTCTCTCACATTATCCAATCCGATAGACGCGAACTCCGAAGCACAGACCACAAAACGGCGGTTATTCTTGTCCCACATCATAAAAGCCGGAATAAAAGGAGTCCCTTTGGCATTATAACCGACTGCCGGCTCTACATAAAAACCATTGGCTCGGACGGAACCGAACAACCCGTCGCCGGACAAAGTATTACAATAATACACACGTCCCGCAATATCGACAAACAACTTGCCTGGCCTGTGAGAAGCCAAGCAACGTACCGTACCGGTATACATTCCGTTACCGAACTCATAACCTATCATATAGGAGTCGTTCCACTGAAAATCGTTATTGCTCAAACGCGTAGTCCCACTACCGGCCACCAAATAGAAAGGCTCTTGCATCCCAGGGTCGCAAACCAGCTGGTAAGGTTGTAGCCAATCCTCCAACTCCGTCCCTTTCAACAAATCATAATACACATTATCCGTTTCCTTGATGTGCGACACCATGTCCAGACGCACACGCCCGTTGTCGGAGCACAATACCAACCACCCCAACGAAAGCGGCGTATCCACGTTCAACGTGGCCGACTTTTGATAATACAGCCCCGATGCCTTCTCCCTAATGGTCAGTACCAACTGATAGTTGCCCTGTGCAAGAGTCAATTCCACATCCAGATTCAAAGCCGTACCCAACACAACCGGTTCCTGGCTCCCAGCCTGGTCGTACGCCTTCCATTCATAAGTATAAGCATCCGGTACGAACTCTTTTGCTGCCACCTCCGGCTTTATGACGAAAGGTTCACGGGAAATGGCAGAATAAGCGTCATCGAACGAAATGTTCAAATCGTTCAAATCCCTGTAATCGTAATTCCCCTTATCTTCCGCACAGCTTTGCCATAAGAACGGCAACACCAACCATAGCAAACGGATATATTTCATTCTTTCCATATCATTCCATTTTAGTTATCAGAGGTTATGGGAGTAAAATCCAACAGTTGGCGATCATCCCCTTCGGCTGCCGGGTCCACCAATGCGTCTACATCCACCGTTCCTTGTTCATATCCCAACAATATATATAATTGCTTCGTCATATAAGTATCTATTTCCCTTTGCATGTACACCCATTTATTGAAAGGAATAGCCCCCTTCACATTATAGTCGGCACGATCCACCACATCATCGAACAGCTTCCACATCAGACGTAACTTACGTTCTGAAAACTCGCCGACATACTCGGGAAGCCATCCGGCCGGAGGAGTAGAATAGAAGTCGGAAAAATCTATCCGGAACTTCAACATCTCGGTGTAAGGACGTTCCTCGCTTCCCGTAGAATCCCTCTCCAGAAACGTAGTGAAATACTCGTTAGCCGACAGTTCCAGATAAATGGACTTCAATTCCGTTTTAATGGCTTCCGTACGTTTCAAACGAACCACATAGGAAAACATGGAAGCATGAGCCGGTACCACCGCCGGTGTCAGCAACTCATAATCCACTCCTTCCTCGGCATTGTCCGACCAAACCTTGAGATTGACCGGACGATCGATATCAGCCTGCCTTCCAATGGTCTGTATGACTACCGGTACGTCGAGATACATCGTTTCGTCCGGCCCATAAACGAAAGTCAAAGTCGTCGTATCTACCAACACACTCCCCGAAGTCCGGTTATTAAAGTAAATTCCGTCGGGAGCACTATACAAATCCGGCGTACGTTCATCGCATGCACTCCACAAGCAAAGCGCAAGGCACATCGGAAACCATATTTTTAAATTCTTCATCATAACCTGTTTATTGTCTGTTGTCTGATTCCGTATCCGGTAAAGGAACTACAAAAAATTTCTCCGAAACCGGGATGAATTCCGTAATAGGATCAAAAGTAATCAATACCGGTGAATAGTTCCGCTTATGATAGAAAAAGATTTGTCCCTCCCCATACAGCTCTCTCACGACCTCGTATCCCAAGACACGCGGAGCATATTTAGATTCATCCATTTTCTCTACTCCACGGTGTTCCCGTAACTTATTCACCCAATTGCCCATAAGAGGGCGTTCGCTCACCTCGTCGTAAAGGTCTGCAATAATCAGATACATTTCTCCCAACCGTATCATCGGAACGATGGTGTTCTCTATCTTCCCCACTTCGGTAATGTCCGCATACTTATAGAAATAGTAATCATTTCCGCTCTTTTTCCAGTTGGCAATGTAACGATAGTCGTCAGTAGACCCGCCGTAGTCCGCTCCGCCGCCGAAATAAGGCATCTCCAGAAGAGCCGGATCCATCCTGAGCACCGGCTTCGGGCTTCGATCCGGATCGTTGTTGTTCTTGAACATCAGATTACGGTTCACATTCGTCAGACCGAAAATCACTTCCGTAGCAAAAATGCGATCCACATTCTCCGGTGTCCCTAACACGTCCGCTTTATTCACAAACGGGAAATGCTGCGGGGCAATATTAATAATCCCTTCGGCATAGCTTTTAGCCTTGGCTTTATAGTCCTCCTGATGCTCATCCTTGTAACTGGATATATAGTGATATGCCCGCGCCAACAACGCCTGTACGGCATAATAATTAAGCCTCAACGTACGGTACTCCAAGAAATTGCTTCCCCCCGTCGTCGCATGATTGACCAAATGGTCCGTCGTCGTGATAATCGGGTCATCGGCCAACAGTTTTTCCGCTTCAGACAAGTCCTCTATGACATGGCGCATCACTTCATTCCCCGGTAACAGTTCCTGCACCTGCAAGGTAGTGGATGTCTCATAGGGAATACTGGTCTTCGTCGGGTTCAGCTTATACACGGGACCGAACAGACGGAACATGTCGAAATGCAGCAAAGCCCTTAACGCCAACGCTTCTCCCCGAATCAAATTATAATTGTTGCCTGTAAAGACCGACTTACGACTCTCCATCTGTTCCAATATCGTATTGCAATTACGAATCAATGCATACGCCTTGTCCCACGTATTGTCGAGTCTCGTACGCCAATACTCGGTAGTGAAGTTCCGGTTGTTCAAATCAATATAATCGCCCCAAGTCAATGGATCGGTACCAATCAGATAAGACCCTCCCATAATCTCCACCATTTCCACGGTAAGCGTCTGGCCGTACAGCTCGTCCTTGTTCAAATCAATATACACTCCGTTAAGCAATTTCTTGAAACCTTCTTCGGTACTTAACAAATCACCTTCGGCCATGGTGTCGTAGGGCTTCACTTCAAGCCAGTCACTACATCCGGCCGTGAAAAACAAGCCGGAAAAAGACAATATGATATATTTTAATATTTTCATAATTTCTATAGCTTTAGAATACGGCTGAAACAGAAAATGACACAGTTCGCGCAAAAGGATAATCAATACCCCGTTCCGCTTTTACGGTAGACACCCGGAAGATGTCGTTCATGTTAGCCTGAAGGGTCAACGACGACAGACCGACCTTTTTAATGAAAGGTTGCGTGAATTCATATCCTACATTGAAGGACTCTCCGGCAAACGTATTCTCATCCATTACGAAACGGGAAGACTTGTCCGTTTTCCGCACTAAGGAGATACCCTTAAACTGCGCTTCCTGACCTGGAACGGACCAACGGTCATACAGCGCACGCCGGTCCTGATTGTAGTTTATGTCACTCAAATCGATATTCTCCACCTTATTATATAAGTCTGAATTGAATATCTGCCCCCCGAGTTGATAACGGAAATAAGCTCCGAACGAAAAGCCCTTGTAATAAAAGGTCGTTCCCAAGACCCCTTCCAATTTGGGCTGCGTGTCACCGACGACCACTTCGTCATTCACATCATAATCGAACGAATAACTACCGTCTTTCTTAATAAAAAGCTCTTTACCCGTAGCTGGGTCAATACCTGCCGAACGGACAGCCCAAATAGCCGTCGGGCTTCCCCCATCGTAATAACGCGTCGTCCCCGTCACCGAAGCCTGTCCGGCTTTGTTCAAGGCACTCAAAGAATTGCCTATATTAGCGTACTCCGATTTATACGTCCGCGCATTCAAGCTGACGGTCCATTGTATCCCCTTCTCCACGTTATGAATAGGAGACACACGCAACGTAGCCTCCAGTCCGTTCGTATTTTGCTGGCCGGCATTCATCGCTACGCTCTTTACGCCTACCGAACCCGGTGTCGTAATGACAGCCAACAGCGGGTCTGTAATTTTGCGGAAGACATCCACAGTTACATTCAAACGATTGTCGAACATGGCTATATCCGTCCCTACCGTATAATTCAAAGTGTTCTGCCACTGAAGGTCGGAATTTCCCAAAGCCGATATCAAAACACCCGCACCGAACACATTGGTCATCCATCCATTGAATTGATAAGTCGTGAAAGCCTGATAAGCGGAAAAGTTCTGATTACCGGGATTGCCGACAGACGCACGCAACTTGAGCAGTTGGAACAGGTCCGTGCCGCTCATAAACTTTTCCTTGTGAATGTTCCAACCTATACCCACCGACCACGTATCGCGGAAACGGTGGCTCGACCCGAACATGGAAGCCCCGTCGCGCCGATAGTTAACGTCGAGCAAATAACGGTTGTCATACGCGTATCCACCATTCAAATAGAAACTGGCCGCACGCGTGGTGCTTTCGGAATATGACGGTTTTCCACCATCCGGATAGCCATTGGCAAAAGAAGGTGCACCGAACTGGTCTTCGGTGAAGCCTATTGCCTTATAACCGTTACGGGTAGACTCCGTGTTGGAAAAATTAAACCCGCCGACAAGATTGAGCATGTGGACTTCCCGGAACAGCTTGCCGTAAGTCACGGACAGGTCCCCTTCATACTTCGTGACAGCGGTAGTGGAATGTTCGTATGAGCCCTTCTCCGTATCGCTCATACTGTCGAAATCCGTATGCAACGGAGACAAACGCGTTTCGGCTGTGGCCGTAGTTTTCGTCACTCCGAATTTGGCACGGGCACGCAAATCCGTCGTGGCAAACCATTCCGCAATGAAGTTATTCGTAAAGCCAAATTCATCCCCACGGTCATAATTGCTCAGACGGGCATTCCAAAGCGGATTCGGAACAGGAGCCTCGTCGTCATTCTCCGGAACATACAAATACTTGTCTACTCCGCCATCGGCATTGTACTTGCGGTAATAGGGATTAGCCAAAGCATATTCGGAGAACGAGACCACAGGGTCGGACGTTTCCAGATAATCAATCGTCAGTTTATTACTGAACTGAAACTTCCCGGTACGATAAATCAAATCCAGATTTCCGGATAGGGTCTGGCGGCTCGACTCCTTCATCACGCCTTCCGTATTCCCGTAAGTCAGCCCTAAGCCATACCTGATTTTCTCTTCTCCGCCATCGGCATAAACATTATGTTTTTGCACGAAACCGGTACGCAACGGCTCACTCAACCAATAAGTATCCACTCCACGTGCCACTTCTTTCAAACGTTCGTTCCTCAGGTTGTCCAACCTCAGTTGGTTTAACGGGTCGTTCGTCAAATCAGTATATAACCCGGCCAATTCTTCGAACTTTATCTTTTCGTTGGCATTCATCAGGTTATAATCCGTCAAGTCGGCCTTTGTCAGGGAGAAGTCGCCTTTATAACTCAAGCGCAACCGTCCCTTCTCCGGCTTCACCGTCTCGATGACCACAACACCATTGGCCGCTTTCGAACCATAAATAGCCGTAGAGGCCGCATCCTTCAATATCGTAACGGAAGCCACGCGGTTCATGTTCAAATCCGAGACCGTCTGCAAATCGGTTTCAAATCCGTCCAGTATGAACAAGGGCTGATTCGGATCCGTACCATATTCCTCTTTCAACCCCATGATGCTGCTCTTGCCGCGGATTTCGATGTCCGGCATGCGGTTGGGATCTGAACCAAACTGGATGTTGTCCGCGATTTTGAAAGATGGATCGAGGGTTTTCAAACTCTGCAAGACATTCTGTACCCCGATTTTTTTCAATTCCGGTCCCTCGAAAGTAGCAGCCGACCCCGTAAAGCTTTCCTTCTTACGTTGGTATATTCCCGTCACCACCACTTCATTCATGGTTTTCGATGCCGGGGCCATCACAACCTTCTTAAAACTTTCCGTATGGGACGCGTCCAATTCCCGCTCTAACTTTTCGTAGCCGATATAAGTGAAAACCACTTTATAACGTCCTTTGGGCAAAGTTAATGAATAAGCACCGTCTATATCCGTCACCGTAATCACGTCCGTACCCAACACGCGAATGGAAACTCCAATCATGGTCTCTCCAGTCTCCTTGTCCACCACAACTCCTTTTACCGTCATTTTCTCCGGACTTCCGACTGTTTCAGCACGAACCGCCCCTCCGACACCTGTACCGTTCTGTGCATAAAGCGCAGAGACCGATGAAAGCGCCATAACAAAAACGAAAAGGGCAAACCCGGCACCGCAAGCCTTTAAACGGAAAAATACGATTCTCAAGTTTATTTTCATACTTCTTTCGTTATATATAAAAAGCAGGACATTATTACTCCTGCCAACCATTTTATATTCCCTTTCTCCAACACTTTGGAAAAAGAAAAATAAAACGAAGAGAAAGAAGTCCCACAAGACCCGGTTCCCTTCATTTTACATATATATCTTCAGGTTATTTCACTACAACTTTCGCTGTCTGACTGCCGACTTTTACCAAATACAGCCCAGACTTCAGACCGCCGAATGCAGCCGTAGCTCCGTGCACAGACGACACCAACATACCCTGTGCGTCAAACACACTGATTTCGGCACTTTCCAACCCTTCTACGCGAATCGAGCCGTCTGAACTATAAATTTTGACATCCTTGATACAACGGCTGCTAATGCCACTTCCTGTCTTCACGGCCTCACCGCCTATGACTGCCATTTGCAATGGCATTTCCATCACCTCGTCGAATCCGTTGTCTAAGACCAAATAACCCGGTGTCACCAACTTGTCTTTTTCCACAAAAAAGAACGAAGCTTCGTTGGGATTATAACCGCCTTCCTCTTCCGGTTGCGCCCCGAAGCACATGCCATTGGCCAATTTCACATCATGCGGCAATACCAATATGCCACCATCGGCATAGAACTCTGCGGCCACTTCCGTGTTTTCCACCCCGAACCAATTCCCTACGCTCACACCGGAAGGAACCGTTTCTGAGGTATTTCCCGTAATTTTCAGCTTAAAATTTTCAGACGCATCAGCCAACAAATTATTATCTACCCTCGTCGACGCGAAATCATACTCCCCAATCACATCACTAAGATTATAGGATATGTCTTCCTTAGTCATGGTATATGCAGAAGCGTAAGAAAGCATCCCCATAATACCGTCCTCCATATCCATAATGGTGACATTTTCCAATGCATTCTGCGCCGTAATCTCTATTTTGCCATCCTTCTCCGTCACCTGATAGTTAAAAACGACAGTTCCTCCTGTGGATGCTGCATCTGCTACAACCATCAAATTCATTCCCATCATAAACACGGCCGTTGGCGTTTCTCCCTTCAATGTACCATCTTCCTGATTGTAGGTCAGCGTCACACCACCGCCATAACCGAAGAAACCGAGCACCTTCAATTCATTCTCTGACTCGCCCGGCAACACGGCCATATTATAACCCGTTGTCGCAGGAACCGGAGCCTCGCCCGCCGCTCCAGAAACCATGTCAACATAAGAGCATTCTCCACTAAATTTATAGCGGCCATACAATTCCTTAACCGAAGGGAAACCGGCTGCCGAAACCATTTCTATACCCAATGAAACAACAAACAAGGCAATCAAAACAGCCTTAAAATTAATAGAAGTAGATTTTCTCATAGACACACTTTTTTGCATTAAAACAATGCAAAAATAATAAAAAAGAAAGAAAAGAAGAGACTTTGGGCGTTTTTTAACTATAAAACAACCGAAAAAAATACAATCCTCCCCTGACATCCTTGCATCCACTTGCAAATCGAAAGGCTTTCCCTGCATTTTTCCGGCAAAAAGCACTATCTTTGTCCCGCTATAATGAAGAAGAGAAACGCATGATTGTATGTATCGCCGAGAAACCCAGTGTGGGTAAAGACATTGCCAAAGTACTGGGCGCCACGCAAGACCACCGTAATTATTGGGAAGGCAACGGCTATCAGGTCACTTGGACTTTCGGCCATCTTTGCGAACTGAAGGAACCGCACGAATATACTCCGCTCTGGAAAGCGTGGAGCCTTTCTTCATTACCCATGATTCCGCCCCGCTTCGGCATCAAGCTGAAAAACGACAAGGGCATCGAAGAACAATTCCGGGTGATTGAACGGCTGATGCAGGCTGCTGACATGATCATCAACTGCGGTGATGCCGGACAGGAGGGAGAGTTGATACAACGTTGGGTCATGCAGAAGGCCGGTGCCCGATGCCCGGTGAAACGCCTCTGGATTTCGTCACTCACGGAAGAAGCCATCCGTGAAGGATTCAGCAACCTGAAAGACCAGAGCGAATACCAGTCGCTCTACGAAGCCGGACTGAGCCGCGCCATCGGCGACTGGACTTTGGGCATGAACGCCACGCGGCTCTATACATTGAAGTACGCACAGGGCCGCCAGGTGCTGAGCATCGGACGGGTTCAAACCCCCACACTGGCTCTCATCGTCAACCGTCAACTGGAAATCGAGAACTTCAAGCCGGAACCTTATTGGGTACTGACCACCAACTACCGTGATACAGTCTTTACCGCTGTGTTGGAACAAGACGAAGAGGAAACCGCAACGGCTTCTCAGGAAAAAGGTGCGAACGGCAACGGAAGCGGCAAGGCAAACGATGTGGCACGCCGGGGATTCACCTCGGAAGAAGAAGGGCGGAAAGCCCTTGAACAAATCAAAGACGCACCGTTCACGATTACGTCCGTCACCAAGAAAAACGGAACGGAAGCCCCTCCCCGCTTGTACGACCTGACCTCGCTACAGGTGGAATGCAACCGCAAGTTTTCTTTCTCATCCGACCTGACCCTGCAACTCATCCAGTCGCTCTACGAGAAGAAATTCACGACTTATCCGCGTGTGGACACCACTTTCCTGAGCGACGACATTTATCCGAAATGCAACGCCATTCTCAACGGTATAGCCGGCGAATACGCCGCCTTGCTCCAACCCTTACGTGGCGCGGCGTTGAAAAAGAGTAAAAAGGTGTTCGACTCTTCCAAAGTCACCGACCACCATGCCATTATCCCTACAGGAGTTGCACCGCACGGCTTGACACCGGACGAACAACGGGTATTCGACCTCGTGGCACGGCGTTTCATCGCAGCGTTCTACCCCGACTGTAAATTTGCTACCACCACCATCCTCGGCGAAACGGCCGACATCCCGTTCAAAGCCACCGGCAAACAGATTCTCTTGCCGGGCTGGCGGGACGTGTATGCACAGGAGGCCAAAACAGCGGAAACCTTGGCAAAAACCGCCGAGGAGGAACGCACGCTTCCCGCTTTCACAAAAGGCGAAAGCGGCCCTCACGTACCGGACTTGGCCGAAAAATGGACACAACCGCCCAAACCTTACACAGAAGCCACGCTCTTGCGCGCCATGGAGACTGCGGGTCGCCTTGTGGACGACGACGAATTGCGTGATGCCTTGAAAGAGAACGGTATCGGCCGTCCGTCCACCCGGGCCGCCATCATCCAGACCCTCTTCAAGCGACATTATATCCGATTGGAACGGAAAAACCTGATAGCCACTCCCACGGGGGTGGAACTCATCAGCCTGATTCACGAAGAACTGCTCAAAAGTGCCGAGTTGACCGGCATCTGGGAACGCCGTCTGCGGTTGATTGAAAAGAAAACCTACGATGCCAAAACCTTTTTGGAAGAACTCAAGCAAATGGTAGCCGAAATCGTGCATACCGTCTTGGCGGACAACACCAATCGCCGTGTCGCGGAAACACAGGAAGATAAGCCTGCACCCAAGGGAAAAAAGGGAGCCGCGAAAGAAAAGCCGACCAAAACCCAAAAGACGACACGCAAAATCGCCCCCCCAACTACCATAATCCCGGCCACGCCTCCTGCCCCCAAAGAGGGGGACCTCTGCCCGCTCTGCGGAAAAGGGCATATCATCAAAGGCAAGACCGCATTCGGCTGTTCGGAATGGAAAAACGGATGTACTTTCCGCGCACCGCTGGAAATCTCTTCATAAGCCACGTCCTTGCATACCGTACCGCTCCTACACAGGAATTTTGCAAAAACATCCTTCACCCTTCAGGTCGCATGGTAAGTCTCTCATAATTTTGATATTATAAGCTGAAGGATGTTTCAGGCATCTTTCAGCCATGCTTCATTTCGCTTGATTCAGATTGAAAAATCAGTTGGCTGAGAATGAAAAATCATTCGGCTGAGAACTTTTTATCGCTTTCCGCAATGAAAGGAAACTGAAAGATGGCTGAAATATCCTTCATTCCATAACGCATTATATGTTAATCGGTTACCTTATATCCTGAAAAATGAAGGATGTTTTTTCAAAACTCTTGGGAGTGGAGGGGAGAACAGCCAGTTTTCGCCTTTCTGAAAAATAATGCCACCATATAGCGGAGTCTCATCTGTAGTTTTTTTTAATATATCGCAGCAAAGCATTGTGCTTCTCGTGCGCAAACGCATCACTTCCAATACTTTTGGTATCGAACAGATAGACATGGCCGTTTTTCATGCTGATGATGAAGTCCACATAGAACAAAAGTTTGCCATTTTGGGCAGTTGTTCGATATTTTCGAATAACTACCTAATGATTGAGTTTTCACTGTTCTTTTTCAAAATTCTCCAAAAAATGAAATTCTACCGGTGAAAGCTCGTATGCGATCCTCTCCTTGAACTTGTCATACTCCATGTCGGCTTTCCGCTTGGCAAGCTCTGCTGATATCCTACCTGCATGAGTTAGAAGTTCTTTGCCTGAGAGTTTTAGGAAATCGTCCGGTTTCTGAATCCAGTCTTTCATACACATGGGCTGATGCGACTTGGCTTGCAACTCGGCAAAATCAAGATAGAGGCTGACTATGCAGTTCAGTGTGTCCAGCTCGTCCGGAGAGAGATAATTCTTCGCCACTTCTGCGTCTGTCCGCTTTGGCCATTCACCCGTCCACGAAGTCAATCCCATAAAGTCTTTTTCGGCATTGGCCCGTTCATAGATTGGCACCATGTCAAGTGGTAGTTGCAAAAAATGCAACTACCATATCCGCCTGCAATTCATCCTCTTCAAACACATTCATTATGTGTCGTGATATGGTGGACTTGTTGCGCTGAATATCAACACCCACGGATTTATGCTATCCGCAACTGTTATTGTAAAAGTAATGAATATATTCCAACGAAGTACCATTCAAACGATATGATTTTACATTAAAACCGTAAACTGCATCTGTTAACCGTATATTACTTGAGCGATTTTGACGTGAATTGATATCCCATCATCGAGCCTCAACAGTGAAACTGTATTAAAAACACTAACGTTCGTGTATAAACAGCACATTCTTCACCCCCTATTTATATACCTTTGAAGGAAATTTCAACCCAATAACTTTTAATCACTAAAACCATGAACAATACTCGCATCAGCAAACTGATTCTTAGTTTACTATTATGCCTGGCAACCACAGGCCGTGCACAAACCTTCCCTCGCCTGCTTTTAAGCGGGGATTATAATCATTGCAAGTGAAGTATTGCCTGAAAGCATAAAATCATTTTCATCTTTCTCGCCTTTTAACATATTTTTTAAGTAAAATATCTCGTATTTCATTCTTTTCTTATATATTTGCAAATATAATAGAACAAAGTTTTCAAATGGAGGCTTCACAAAGTGGTCTTTTTGCAACATGTTCGTTTTTGAATCACGACAATGTGATAAACAAAAAATAATACTATTAATAACTAAAAAAACAGTCCTTATGTCTAAATTGAAAATTTCAATGTTTGTATTAGCTCTTGCTATTACGGGTGGAGTGATGATGTTGACGCACAAACAAGAATGCAAGTATTCAGATTTGCTTTTGGAAGACATAGAAGCATTGTCTAATTGCGAATCCGTTGATAGTTATAAAAACGACGGGCATTGCGTGCATGATAAAAATTACAATTACTTCTGTAAAGAACCTGGTTTTTTACAATCAAAAGATTGTAAACAGGGTGCATAACAGACCTGAAGTAAATGGTGGAAGAGGAAAACTCTTCCACTAAATTTATAAATAAAATAATATCATGAAAAAAAAATATATATCAATACTTGTATTGGTATGCTTGTTAGGTGCTTGCAAAAAGCAACCGCAAGGTATACAACGTGAAGCTACCAATATCAGCGACAGTTCCATGATAGATATTAACCATTATGAGGTCAAAAAAATCAGTGTTGGGGAAAACATCACCAATAAGCCGATGGCTTCTCAGGTTATCTCAATGAACGGGGTAGATAAATACGTTATGTTGGACGAATTCTACCTCTATGTTTTTGATTGGCAACAAGGAATACTCGAAGATTCTGTTTCGCTTCACCAATGCGGCCTTCTTAGGAACTGTTCCGGATTTAATTATATAAATTCTGATTCTATTATCATTTACAATGATGGCAAGAAAACTGTCTTTTTAATTGACTTGAACGGAAATATTCAAAAACGTTGGAATATCCCCCGAAGTGACAATTATACACAATGGGTCTCTTCAGTAGATGCACTGAACGGGACACGTATTGAATCCGACCATGAAAAGTTTCTGCTTTCCGGAAGCATATTGGGTGCACTAAGCCAAGCGAAAGGTTTGACCATCCCCATATCTGAATGCTTATACAAGAAATCAGGCGAATGGAAATCTGTTGCTTATTATCCTGATTTATATATGCAATATAATTGGGGAGGATATTATATGAATTGCACATACGTAACTAAGGATTCAAAAGGCCGCTACCTGTATAGTTTCCCTATATTGGATAAAGTACTGCGTTATAATAATGATTTTTCATTGTGCGATACCATACCAATGAAAAGCCGGTACGATAAGGGCATTGAAGAATTTGCATTTGACGGTTCAGAAGATGAAACTAATGAAATCCGTTACTATATCAGCCAAACTACTTATTCCAATATCATATATGATCCTTACCGGAATCTCTACCTGAGACTTGCAGAACATCCGTTACAAGACTGGAACGAGAAAGGAGCATTTTGCAAACCGTTCTCCATCGTCATATCGGATACGAAGGGAGAAATTTTGTCGGAAAGCAGCATCTCAACGGATTACAAACAGTTCCATTACCAAAACATGCACGTTTGTAAAGAGGGAATTGCCATTGCCATGGAAAATCCCGACGAGAACCACATCTATTTTGCTTGTATTAAAATTAATAAATAATGAAGTATCTGATATTCCTAATCGGCTGTTTTTTATTAACGGGCTGCCATGATAATACGAATATAACAGCCTTGTCAAAAGAATATTTCAAGAAAGAGAATGTGATTTTTAACCCACAATGGACTTGTTGTTACATCATCCCAGGTGGAGGATGTTCTGGCTGTATCACGTCAGGAATTCATTTTCTTATAGAAAATAAAGAACATTTTTCACATGACCAAGTAAAAAATGTGGTTGTATTTACAAGTGTTTTATCCCCAAAACTATTAAGACGAAGCCTAAAAGATGCAAAACTAGAGGATTTTAATTTCATTATTGACACAACTAACGTATATACTGTAAATTTTAAAGAACATATATATCCTCTTATCATATATTTGGAGAACGGTAAGATTATACAAGTAGACAAACAATCGCCCGAAACAAACGCCTTAACAAAACTAGTGGAACATTTAAATCAACAGCACAATGAATAAACGTCATTTTCTATTGCTGTGTATTTTTTGCTTATGCGCATGTAGCCGACAAAAAGGCGGAGCTATAATAGATTTGACCGACATAGGACAGAACGAAATCGTTGTTCCTGCAGAAAGCATTTACTCTTCCATAAAATTCATTCCGCTTGAGACCCACGGGCAAAGCATATTGAGCAGCCCGAACGTGTTTGGAATGGACGGCGACAACGTACTGATTTGGGACCAAGACGAGATTCTGAGATTTGATTCCAATGGAAAATTCCTGAACAGAGTGGGACGGTTAGGAAAAGGACATGGAGAACACGGGCGTATCAACTCCGCCAATTATGATGAAAACAAGAAAATTATCTATGTCGGAAACATGGGAGGTTTCATATATAAATACGATCTTGAAGGCAACTATATAGGACAGTTCAAGATAGCCGAAAACGGTGAAATCCTCCAGACTGTCAGGTTCAACAAACAGTTGGACGCCTTGGTTTGCGAGACGAGGAAGTATTCTGGCGAGGGGCTTCAGGTCAGCCTTCGTACAGTGTCGCCTGAAGGAGTCGAGAAAGGTACATATCCTATATATGAAGATAACGAACAGGTTTCACGTAGTATGACAAGGACCGGCATGCTTCGTAATACTTCGGAGGGAGTCATGTTCATGCTGCCATTTGACGACAAAGTGACTTTACTTACCCAACAAGGTATCATAGACACATTAACGATGGACAGAGGCAATCTTCGCCCAAGCAGGAAACTATGTGAAAACTGGGATTATGCGGACGAACTCTACAGGACGAAGTATCAAATCGACAACATTGTGGTTACAGATAAATACTTTTATTTAACCGTGACCATGGACAAGGAGCAGTGCGACCTACTGATAGACCGCCACTCGTATGCTTTTATCCACGATAAGAAGTATGCATACGGTAGTGAATCGGAACACCTTTCTTTAAAAAGATTCAAACATGTAAGTTTTTGGCCTTGGGTGGCATTCAATGATAAGGCGGTGGATTTACTACCCATAGACAGGTTTGACGACGACGACTTGGAAGTTTTAAAGAAAATAGCGGTAAACGAATATCCATTGAACGACATGTCCAATCCCATCTTAGTTGTCGCAGAAGAAAAATGAAACATAAAACAGTTAAACTGTATTAAAAACACTAACGTTCATATGTAAACAGCACACTCTTCACTCCCTATTTATATACCTTTGAAGGAAATTTCAACCCAATAACTTTTAATCACTAAAACCATGAACAGTACTCGCATCAGCAAACTGATTCTTAGTTTACTATTTTTATGCCTGGTAACCACAGGCCGTGCACAAACCTTCCCTCGCCTGCTTCTGGGTGGGGATTATCCCGACCCGTCCATCATCAGGGAAGGAAAAGACTTCTACATGACGAACTCATCTTTTAATTATGCACCGGGACTGCTCGTCTGGCATTCTACCGACTTGGTGAACTGGACACCCATAGCCCGTGCACTCCATGCCCTCGACGGTTCGGTATACGCCCCAGACTTGGTGAAGTACAAAGGACGTTACTATATCTACTATCCCGCTGCCGGAGCCAACTATGTGGTCTATGCCGACAACATCCGCGGCCCGTGGAGCCAACCGGTGAAACTCGACCTGACGGGCATCGACCCCGGACATGTAGTGGGCGAAGACGGCAAGCGATATTTATATGTGGACAAAGGTGCCATAGCCCCGCTGAGCGATGACGGGCTGAAAGTGACGGGACCGAAAAAGACCGTCTACGAAGGTTGGCAATTCCCCAAAGAATGGAAAACCGAAGGCAATGGCGACATGTTCCTCGAAGGTCCGAAACTGTTGCACAAGGACGGTTATTATTATATGGTATCGGCAGAAGGCGGCACGGCCGGACCGGCCACGAGCCACATGGTGGTTGTGGCACGTTCCAAAAGCGTATTCGGGCCGTGGGAAAACTCTCCCTACAATCCTTTGGTGCATACCTATAGTGCAAGCGACCCTTGGTGGTCGAAAGGACACGGTACGCTCATCGACGATGCCGAAGGAAACTGGTGGGTGGTGTACCACGCTTACGCACAAGGCTACCACACGTTGGGTCGCCAGACACTGATAGACCCGGTGGAATGGACGGCCGACGGATGGGTCAAGTTGCGGCATGATGCCCGTCCGCTCCCGGCACAAGACCCTGAAAAACACGGACTGGAACTTTCCGACGACTTCACGGGCAAGCAGCTCGGCCTGCAATGGACCTTTTGGAAGGAATACGCCACCGAAAGCCTCTCGTTCGGCAAGGATGGCATGAGCGTCAAAGCCAAAGGCAAGACACCGGCAGACGGACGGCTGCTCATGGTTACGGCCACCGACAAGAACTATGAACTCACGACGGAAATCACTCTTGGAAAAGGAAACACGGGCGGCCTGCTCTTGTTCTATGACGAGAAGGCATACGCCGGTGTCGCTTCGGACGGAAAGACGTTCACGATATACCGCAACGGGGAAAAAAACGAAACCATGCCGTCCGATTACCACAAGCATTTCCACCTCCGCCTGCTCAACCGTGCCAACCGAGTGATCCTCTCTGCCAGCAAGGACGGAAAGTCATGGGAGGAACTGGCCACGGATATCGACGTGTCGGGACTTCATCACAACAACTACGGTGGGTTCTATGCCCTTCGTCCTGCACTCCTGTCCGCGGGAAAAGGACGTACTACTTTCCGCAACTTCACCTACCGTGACGCCACACCGCAAGAAAAAGACATGTCGGCCTACCTTATGGTATTCCATCAGGACGAAGACCACTGCCTGCATGCGGCCATCAGCCGCGACGGTTACACGTTTACCGCTCTGAACGACGGCAAGCCCATTATTGCAGGCGATACAATCGCCGACCAGAAAGGTATCCGCGACCCGCATATCTACCGTGGTCCGGACGGCGGCTTCTACTTGGCCATGACCGACCTGCATATTTATGCACAACGCGACGGTTACCGCGATACGGAATGGGAGCGCGACGGGAAAGCTTATGGCTGGGGAAACAACCGTGGCTTGGTACTGATGAAGTCGTTCGACCTCATCCATTGGACGCGCACCAACATACGTTTCGACCAAATGTCCAAGGAATTTGCACAAATCGGTTGCGCTTGGGCGCCGGAAACGGTCTACGACCCCGTCACGGGACGGATGATGATTTATTTCACCATGCGGTTCGGCACCGAGCAGAACAGGCTTTATTATGTCTACGTAAACCAAGATTTCAACCGTATCGAGAGCATTCCGCAAATCTTGTTTGAATACCCCTCGGGAGCGTCTGCCATCGACGGCGACATCACCCCGATATGGAACGAGGAACGGCAAAAAATGGAATATCACCTGTTCTACGTGGCGCATGAATCCGGTTCGGGCATCAAACAGGCGGTTTCCGACCGTATCGATGGAGGTTACCGGTTCGACCCGCGTTGGATAGACTTTGAACCGGTGGCCTGCGAGGCGCCTAACGTCTGGAAACGCATCGGTGAAGACAAATGGGTGCTCATGTACGATATATTCGGTATCAACCCACATAACTTCGGTTTTGTAGAAACCAGCGATTTCGTACACTTCAAAAACTTGGGACGCTTCAACGAAGGCGTGATGAAGACCACCAACTTCCGGTCGCCCAAGCACGGCGCAGTCATCCACCTGACCCAAGAAGAGGCCGACCGGCTGGAGAATTACTGGAACGGGAAAAAACAGAAATAACCGAAAAAAAATTACCTCATCCCCAACCGCGACACAAGGAAAGCTAATTCCTGTGCCGCGGTTTTCTTTTCCGATTTAACGTTCTTTATACCTTTCATGACAGGTAGTTTTAATTGTTCATTCGTATAAATATAAAACGAATGACTCAACTTATATCGAATCACACTTATGAACAAAAACATGAAAAGCAAAAGAAACAGATTTAGGACGCTATTGGCATCCTGCCTTATCGTATGTGCCGACTATACTTACGGCAATCCGGGCGACTTCACGGCATTGCAAAATGCCATCAATGAAGCCCAGGAATATATCGCTTCACACGCCTCTTCTTACACAGGCGCAATCGTTGCACTTTACCAAGACGAAGTCAATATCGCCCAAGACCTCGCGAACGAAGGTAAAGTAAACCAAAATGCCATCGACCGACAGCTCGAAAACCTCGCATCAGCCCGTACGGCCTTGGAAGCCACGGAAGGATTCGATTTCGACGTCACGGGCATTACGACAGGATACGACACAGAAAGAGGATTCCGGCATCCCGGTGCCCTCCATACCGATGCCGACTTTGAACGTATCAGGAAACAGCTCAAAGCCGGAAATGAAAAAGTCGTAGCAGCCTACAATGTATTGGTCAACGCCGGATTCTCACAGTCTACGGCTGCTACAAATCCCGTACCGACCATCATACGCGGAGGGGGAGTAGGAGAAAATTACATTAATGCAGCGCAGGGAGCTTCTATCGCTTACCAAAATGCCCTGCGGTGGAAAATCGACGGTTCGGAAGAACATGCCAAACACGCAGTGGATGTCCTGATGAAATGGGCACGCGTCACCAAAGGCATCGGAGGCGACTCCAATTATGCACTGGCTGCAGGACTATACGGATATGCCTTTGCCAACGCCGCCGAACTCGTGCGCGACTACGAAGGATGGTCTGACGAAGATTTCACCACATTCAAACAATGGATGCTCGACGTGTGGTATCCATCTTGCATCGGCTTCCTGCGCGGCCGCAACGGAACTTGGCAAAATTCGGGAAAATGGTGGGAATGCCCCGGACATTACTGGTCGAACTGGGGACTTTGTAACGTATTGGCCGTCATGAGTATAGGCATCCTTTGCGATGACGTATTCATTTATAATCAGGGACTTTCTTTCTTTAAATACGATCAAGTGGGTACTTTCACCGACCCGCGTACTTCCGACCCTATCCTGAACGACGGACTGACCGAGTTTTTAGGCAACCTTGTCGTCACGACACAAGAATCCGATTTGGAAGCCGGAGCTTACGGCAAACTGGGACAAATGCAAGAAAGCGGCCGTGATGTAGGCCATGCCGCCATGGCCGGCGGGCTGGCCGTAGACGTAGCCCACATCGGTTGGAACCAGGGCGATGATTTGTTCTCTTATATGGACCACAGACTGGCAGCCGGTATAGAGTATTTGGCGGCACAAATGCAAAGCGTACAAAACCTGCCATGGACTAATTACCATTACGGTACGAGTGGACTACACTGGAGCGATGGTAGGACATGGATACAAACCGCCCCCGCATTGGGAGAACAAATACGTCCTTACTGGGGTACCGTCATCGGGCACTATGAAGGCATTAAAGGCGTAGAAATGCCTTTCTCCAAAGCGGTCTACGAAAAAATGGGCATCGACGGCGGCGGACAGGGTAACACCAGCGGAGGCTACGACCACATGGGCTATTCCGTATTGATGAATACCCGCGACTTCCCTACTCCCGAACAAATACCCACCCCGCTCACTCCCATCATGGAATACAACGGTATAAGCGTGGAACACAACGAACTGGGCGGACTACACAATACGTACCGTACCGAACCTACGGAAACGCTCCCGGCTGGTACACTCGTCACCCTGAAGCCACAACTTCCCGATGGCACGACCGATACGGGAAAATGGAAATGGAACACCGGAGAAAACACAAAAGACCTCACCGTGGCAACCGACAGGAGCGGCATCTGGCGCGTGACATATACGAATGAAAACGGTGTGGAAAGCGAACAGATGTTCAGCATCGCCGTGGAAGGTGATTGTGGGGAAAGCACAATCAACCCGACCATAACCTACAATAGTTCCACACGTGCAGCAACTTCCATCAACGTATTATACAACAGCGAAGTGTCCTTATCCATATTCGGTGTGGGAGGCTATGGAAGCTATTTGTGGGAAACCGGCAGTACGGCTTCTTCCATCACCCTGCCGCACGTCACGACCTCACGTACCGTTTCCGTCATCCATACCAACCAAGGCGGACGTCGCCAGGAAACCGTCTTCCGTATCAATGTACAGGCTGCACGCCCTGACATCATCGTCAACGGCGGACGTTATACGGATAAGAACATGATGATCGTGGAAAAAGGCGACAACGTGACGCTCACGGCCACACCGGCAGATGCCATGACAGGAGGAACTTACTTGTGGGGAGACGGCTCTACCAAAGACTCTCTCACCATTAATAACGTGCAAACTTCCGCCTCTTATACATTGGATTATACCATAAACGGCCAGACAAATACCATCACTTATCAAATCTATGTAAAAGAAACGGGATACCGCAGTGTAACACCGGGCAACTACTACATCCGGCACAAGACCTACGGAACGTATCTTACCAATCATGGTAACGACGACTATCCCTCGTTCGAGCCTGAAGATGAATCCAATAAAGCTGCACAACAATGGAACGTCGTCAACACTCCTCCTTCTACGACCTACGGTTTCCAGTCGATTTTGGACGGAACCTACTTGACCGACGAGGGGTTGTGGCAGGAAACCATGACCAAGCCGTTCCGCTTCAGCGGTGCCGTAGATATTGAAACATTAGCCATCCAAAAGTCGGCCCGTAGCGGTAACATCTATTGGCAAGTGGCAGAAGACGGCAGTATCGACTTCGCTGCGACGGAAACCCCGAATGATTACCCGTTCGAATTCATTCCTGTAGAAGGCAGTAAGGTATCCGAAACGACCGGCGGTAAAATTGTGGCACGAACGATATATTATTCAATGGACGGTATACAGTTGGAGCAGCCCCGCAAGGGTATCAACATCCGTCAGACCACCTTCACCGACGGTAGCGTAAAACAAGATAAAATCATTATCCGCTAAACGAGATATTCACTATTGCACAACGACCCCACAAAGAGACCATTAAAAACCGTTACGGTCCAAAAAAAGCAGTGAACTGCAAGGGCAAATGAAATAAAAAAATTATATTTGCACACCGAACGGAATATGAAAAAATGGATTTCTCTTTTTGGGGTCGTTTTCGTGACACTATGGCTCGCAGGCTGTAGTGCGGAAAGCAATGTGAAAAAAGGAGATAAATTCTACGCCATCGGAGAATATTTCGAAGCGGCTGCCGAATACCGGAAAGCTTATATGCGAACCAAACCCAAGGAACGGGCCAAGAGGGGCGAACGGGCCTATAAAGCCGCAGACTGTTATCGGCGTATCAATTACACCTCACGGGCTATCGGGTCATATCAGAATGCGGCACGATACAACTACCCGGACAGCATCGTTTATTTTTATTTAGCTGAAATGCAACGCAAAAACGGCGATTACAAAAAAGCGTTGCAGAATTATGAGATTTACCTTCAGTACAAACCGGACGACGTGTTGGCACGTCACGGCCTACAGGGCTGTACCATGGCGCCCATCTGGAAACAGAAACCTACATTGTATTCGATAAAGAAAGAACCGCTACTCAATGCCCGCCGTTCGGACTATTGCCCGATGCTGACAGGGGATGATATGGACATGCTGTACCTGACTTCCACACGCCCACAGGCAACAGGCAACGAACTGAGCGGCATCACAGGAATCAAGTCCGGTGACATCTTTATCTCCCGAAAAGACGATAAAGGGAAATGGCAGTCGCCGGAACAGGTAGAATCCGAGATAAACAGTGAGTACGATGAAGGAGCCTGTGCTTTCTCGCCGGACGGCAAAACGATGTATTTCACCCGTTGCACGCATGACCCCGAATATCCGCGATATGCACAGATTTATACTTCGGATCGTACGGATGCCAGTTGGGGCGCACCCAAATTGTTGGAAATCACCAAAGACACTTTATCCTCCTTTGCCCATCCTACCGTATCGCCGGACGGCAGATGGCTGTATTTCGTCTCCGACATGCCGGGAGGATTAGGAGGCCTGGACATCTGGCGAATCGAAATAGGAGAACACGGGTTAGGCGGAGTGGATAATCTCGGCGAACCCATCAATACTCCGGGGAATGAAATGTTCCCTTCGTTCCGTCCGAACGGAGATTTGTATTTTTCCTCCGACGGACACGTCGGCATGGGCGGCTTGGACCTGTTCAAGGCCGAACAGGACAGTACGGGCACATGGACCGTAGAGAACCTGAAATATCCGATGAATTCGCAAGGAGATGATTTTGCCATGACTTTCGACGGACTGCACAACCGGGGATTTTTCAGTACCAACCGAGGCGATGCCCGAGGGTGGGACCACATCATGAGTTTCGAATGTCCGGAAGTGTTGCTCACGGTCAAGGGATGGGTCTACGAAAAAGACGGCTATGAACTGCCGGAAGGCTTGGTTTACATGGTAGGCAACGACGGAACCAATCTAAAGTTGAGCGTGAAAGGCGACGGTTCCTTTACCCAGGAAATCCAACCGAATGTAGACTATGTATTTTTAGGTACGTGCAAGGGATTCCTGAATCATAAAGAACAACTGCGAGTGGACACCAGCAGCGTAAGCAAAGAATACGTACTTCAGTTCGAACTGGCTTCTATCACGGCTCCCGTATTGGTAGACAATGTGTTTTACGCTTTCGACAGTGCGGAACTCACAGACTCTTCTACCCTCGCACTGGACTCCCTCGTCACGCTCATGGAAGACAATCCGAACATCACGATTGAACTCAGCTCGCATTGCGACTATCGGGGAAGGGATGAATACAACATCCGCCTCTCCCAACGCCGGGCAGAATCCGTGGTAAAGTACCTGATAGCACACGGCGTCGCAACCGACCGTCTGACTCCCATCGGATACGGCGAGACACGCCCGAAAGTCATCCGCAAACGATTGACGGAACGGTATCCGTTCCTGCATGAGAACGACACGTTGACGGAAGCTTTCATCAAAAAACTGCCGGAAGAACAGCAGGAAATCTGCAACGCCCTGAACCGCCGGACGGAATTCCGTGTCCTCCGTACTACTTACGGTTTGTTCGATACGCCGGACGCACCGAAAAACAACACGGAAGCAAAAGAGCAGGACAGCGCTACACCACAAGAATAAGGCGGAAGGAATACACTTCGCTTCCGCCTTTCATCTTTCCTTATGCCTATTTCAACCCAAACTTTACCGGCAAAGAAAACAACACCCTGACGGGTTTGCCGTTCTTATATCCGGGCTTCCAATCAGGCATCATGCCCACCACCCTCACTGCTTCCTGTGCCAAATAAGGATGAGGACTTCGCAACACCCTGATTTGACCGATTTCTCCGTCCTTTTCCACCACGAATTGCACATATACTCTTCCGCTCGCTTCTTCAGATACACAAACAGGCGGATAGTGGATATTCTTAGACAAAAAGGCCATACATGCCTTTTCACCTCCCGGAAACTCAGGATTCTGCTCCCCAGGCATAACGGCATTCCGACCGGTGCTTGTCTTACGTCCCTTCATTTCTTTCCGAAATTTCTCCACTCGTTTCTTTATTCCGTCAAAACAAGCGGTATCCTTAGAAACGGACTCTGCATTTTCACGAAAATAGAAAGAGTCCCCGTCGAAGAAAGATTTTTTCGTTTCATCGTAATAGAAAACACGTGCATATTTCAATGACTTGGCAGTTTGATAAAACATCTTCATGTCGTCGGGCATCTCCCCAGCATAAGCCCGCGTGGCTACCAACCGGTAAGAATCCCGAGCCAACTCATAGATTTCCGTACCCCGCCTTGAATCCGGCCAACGCAAACACATGAACAACGTACTGTCCCTTACCTCGAAATCCATTGTGGCCAACACTTTGCCTTCTTCTTTAAGGCTCACCAAATCGTATGTACGCGCCATAGCCTGCCAAGAAAGCTTTGACGAAGAGAACTGTTCCACGGCAGAAAGCGGCAGCCCTCCGGCACGTCCCTTAAACCAAACATGAGCCCAATCGTCCGTTACCGTCCCTTCACGCAACCATAACGCTGCCCCTTTTTTAGCTTTCCCCAAGACTCCCCCGACTCTCCGTGTTTCGGATATCACCTTTACAGACGGAGTTTTTACTATGACCCAATTTTGCGATTGCACACTTTGCAATCCGACCATAAGCATCACAAGGAGACTCGCAATAGTTTTCACAGAACACATATTCCTTCATATCTAATCATAAAGCATACCGAGCATGAATGTCCCTGCCCGATATGCTTTATCGTTTAAGCCGTTATTAACGTGGAGATTTCCGTTTTCTCGCCTAAATGCTCCTTCAAAAAGACCTTTATGCGAGCTATCAGATTCATGCAACCGTTAGTCATTTCTTCATCCTGCGTCTGATAATCGAGATCGCCACATACGGAACCTACCAAATGCTCTTTCCCGGATGTACAATAATCCAAGAATAAGTGAATTTTATTCCAACTACTGTAATCCATAAAACGTGTCAGAAAGTTGCGCTGCCTCCCCTCCATAACCACGATAAAATCAGCCTGATTCAGTAAATTGCCTACTTTATCAGGGCCACTGCTTTCCGGAATCCCACTTTCATTAGAAGTGACTCCCCACATGGCCATATCGGCAGACTCTACTTCAATGTCCGGAACCTCTGCCTCTTGTATTTTCTTCTTAAAAAGATATTCTACAAAAGGTAGCCTGCAGGCGCACCCGGATCCGATAAATAAAATTTTCATAGCGTTGTTTAGATTAAGTTAGACAATTAGATTTCTACGGTGTGAGTATGAACCCTCATCGTTTCAATCCATTCACACTCTCAGGCTCTAAATATAGTATTTACCGGATTAAAAAGCAAGGAATCAAAGAAAAAAGCATCTATTTTTTAGTATTTTTCACTTTATTCTATTGATTTTCGTCCTAAATCTCCCTTTAAACTATAAGTTGAAAGATAACTTGTACGTATTTTCCATTCCTGGGGATAAAGGTTATTGGCCCGTCCACCTATATTTTTCACGAAACCGATCGGAGTATCCTGAAACGTCAGCAACACGTAACCTTTAGGAGTGTTGGGAGGTAAGACAAGCACTTCTTTACGTAAATAAGCCACCGCCATATCGTAGGAAACGGGAACAATTGGAAAAGCCGAGCGATTCAAGTCAACGGACATCGCTAAAGCGTGCAGCGGAATATAGTCTTTCCCCTTTACCGTAGCCAACGGAACACCTGCCTGCCACACTTTAACCGCTTCCTGCAACAGGCCTACCTGACGGGAGAACGAAGCGCGTACAGCCGTCCACACCGGTCCGTCGGAAACGAAATCAAAGGTATCGGCATGAAGCAACCATGACCGGCAGGAAGCAGGCAAAGCCGGAACGGAAGCGTGTAGCGCACGTTTCTTTTTAGACTTCACGCGCTCATTTTCATACCTATCGGAGGACATCGCCCAATCAGAAGTCTCCTCTTCGCCATTTTTACGTAAAACAGCCAAAAAGAAGCCTTCTCCACGAGTAAAGCCGGGAATGAAATGGGCGACGGGAAAAAGCTTTTCCGCCTTCGCCGTATCTTTTACTGAGGAGACTGCCAACAGGTTCCCGACGACACCCCAACCCGGTTCCACATCAAAAGGGAGTATTTCCGCACCAAGTTCTTCGGCTATCCAAGCCACATTTTCCTCATCCTCCAAAGCATTCAGCGTACAAGTACTGTACACCAACAGCCCTCCCGGCTTCAACGAAGGCCATACGTCACGCAAAATCTCACGCTGACGGTCCCGGCACATCCGCACAGCCTCCATGCTCCAACCCGTCACGGCATCTTCTTCTTTCCGGAACATCCCCTCACCGGAGCACGGCACATCGGTCACCAACAGGTCGAAAAAGTCCGGCAAACGGGCAAAATCCTTTGGGTAACTGTTTGTCACTACCACGTCGGGATGTCCCCACTTCGTCAGATTCTCCAGTAAAACCTGAGCACGTGCCTTAACGGGCTCGTTGGATACCAGCAGGCTACCCTCCGGCAGACATGAACGAATATGGGTAGACTTGCCCCCGGGCGCAGCACAAAGGTCGAGTGCTACCACCGGACGAGTCACATAACGGCGTAAGATTTGCCCCAAAAACATGGAAGCCGCCTCTTGTACATAATAGGCACCGGCATGAAACAACGGGTCGAACGTGAACGGAGGGCGTTCGCTCAGGTAGCATCCTTCTCCGGAGGCCCAAGGCACCGAGCCATCTACCCCATTCAAATCTTCCGCTAAAAGACCGGACCATACGGCCTTGAACGGGTTCAGCCTCACACTTACGGAAGGGTCTTCATCCAAAGCTTGGGCAAAACGTGCATAACGCTCCGCACCGAGCAAACGTCGGGCATAGTCTTTAAACTCTTGAGGTATATCAGGTCGTGTCATGTCGTATCATTTTATGAGGATAAAAGTAGGCAAAAAAAATGGGGCGAACAACAAAATCGGACGGATTTTCATTTGCTTCTGCGCTCGCCTTTCGCTATCTTTGTCCCAAAAATCAAACAGCTTATCACATGAAACGCCCTATATTTCCCGTCATACGGCTCAAAATATGGCTTTGCCTTTTATGGGCTTGTCTCTCACAAAATATTACCTTGGCACAAAATGGCATCACAGTCTACTCCGATACGGTGTCGGCTCTGGAAGACGTGGCTGACGACAGCACATGGAATGCTCCTCCATCGGTTTACTCCCACACATTTTCTCTCATGGAAGACTTGGGAAACGAAGGGATTTTGGACTTCTTATCCGGACTTCTCGGAATTGGCGGCGTGCTCCTTACGGTACTTACCGTAATCCTGTTCCTCATTCCTGTCCTCCTCGTACTTTTGGCCGTCTACCTGATATACCGTTCTCATCGTGAAAAGAACATGAGAATAGAAAGATCCGCGTATGACCCGGAAAAACGGACGGTAGACGAAGATAGGAGAAACCAATTGCTCAAACAATCTGCCATCAAGAATGCCTGTTGGGGCGTAGGGCTTATCGTCATTGAATGGATTATCGATTTCACCGACCTGTTGTATGTCGTGGGTGTAGTCATGCTCTGCATAGCCGCCAACGATTGGCTGACCACCCTTATCAAGAAGAAAAAAGAATAAAACCATATTAAGTATGAAACAATATCTCGACCTGTTACACAGAATACTGGAGGAAGGCGTGAAAAAAAGCGACCGTACGGGTACGGGTACCCTCAGTGTATTCGGCCATCAGATGCGGTTCAACCTCGAAGAAGGATTCCCGCTGCTTACCACAAAGAAGTTACACCTGAGGTCCATCATCTACGAACTGCTCTGGTTCCTGCAAGGCGATACCAACGTGAAATATTTGCAGGAACACGGCGTAAGGATTTGGAACGAATGGGCGGACGAGAACGGCGACCTGGGACATATTTACGGGTATCAGTGGCGTTCGTGGCCGGACTATAAAGGGGGATTCATAGACCAGATACAAGAGGCTGTGGATACCATCAAACACAATCCCGATTCGCGCCGTATCATCGTCAGTGCATGGAACGTCGGCGATCTCGGGAACATGAACCTGCCTCCCTGCCATGCTTTTTTTCAGTTCTACGTGGCTAACGGGAAATTGAGCCTCCAGCTCTACCAGCGTAGTGCGGATACGTTTCTCGGCGTTCCCTTCAATATTGCATCATACGCCCTGTTGTTGATGATGATGGCACAAGTGACGGGACTGAAAGCAGGCGACTTCGTACACACGTTAGGAGACACACATATCTATAAGAATCATCTGGAACAAGTGAAACTGCAACTCACCCGGGAACCTCGTCCCTTGCCTCGCATGAAGCTCAATCCGGACGTGAAAAGCATCTTCGACTTCAAGTTCGAAGACTTCACATTGGAAGACTATAATCCTTGGCCGCACATTGCCGGTGCGGTTTCCGTATAACCCTCTAACCATCCCGACATGATATCTGTTATCGTAGCTATTGCACGCAACCGTGCCATCGGTTTTGAAAACCGCTTGCTGTACCGGCTTCCCGACGACCTGAGGCGCTTCAAGGCACTCACCACCGGACACACCATCATCATGGGGCGCAAGACGTTTGAATCCTTTCCCAAAGGAGCGTTGCCCAACCGGCGTAATATCGTGCTGAGTAAAAACAAAGCAGCCGTCTTCCCCGGTGCGGAAACATTCAGTAGCTTACAAGAAGCTCTGTCACATTGTAAGGAAGAAGAAGAGATATTCATCATCGGCGGTGAAAGTGTGTACAAAGAAGCCCTGCCACTCGCCCAAAAACTATATCTCACGGAAATAGAAGACACGCCCCAACAAGCGGATGCCTTCTTCCCGCCCTTCGACATCCGGCTATGGGAACTCATACAAAGTTCCCGACATGATAGGGACGAAAAACATCAATGCCCTTTCTCCTTCAAAGATTATCAAAGAAAGAGCCACCATTGATACCCCTAAGAAATTCCGTCTCAAACGAAGAATCGTATAAAATAACAAGACCTAAAAAGAAAGGAAAAGAGGTTGTCCGCCTTCCCGACATGACAACCTCTTTTCCTTTCTCCCCATTATTCTTCTTCCTCCACTTCTACATCCATATTCTCCGTGCTCCCCTTCTTATTCTTTATCTCAGGAATCGGCATCTGCCGGTTAATGGCCTCATGAAAAGAAATAATGGTTTCGGAGCGTTGCAAGCCCAAAGGCTGTAACTTATCATGGATGATACTCAACATGTGGTGGTTGTTCCGGGCGTAGATTTTGATAAACATGTCATAATCACCAGTTGTATAATGACATTCCACCACTTCCGGAATGTTTCTCAGCTCCTCTACCACGCGATCGAAATCTGAAGGATCTTTCAGAAAAAGCCCCACGTAGGCACAAGTCTCATAACCGATTCTTTCCGGGTCCAACACATATTGTGAACCTTTCAAGACCCCTAAGCGCGTCAACTTCTGTATGCGCTGATGAATCGCGGCACCAGATACATGACAAGCACGAGCCACTTCCAAAAAAGGAATACGTGCGTTGTCGGCAATTAGTTTCAGAATCTGCTCGTCAAGAGCATCCAAATTAGCAATCCCCATAATCTATTCGTTTATTTATTGCAAAAATAAAGAAAAAACAAAGACCTTGGTATAAATCCATAAAAAAACGGCATTTTCATAATGAAAATACCGTTTTTTAATGATTTCTCTTTATCAATTTCGCTTTGCAGCAGAATAATTGATCTTTAAGGCCCACGACTTACGTAAAACCTGTTTGATATCGGTAATAATACCCATCTGCGTATGTTGATCTACTTTCATAGATACAGTCTGGGCAGCCTGGTCTGTCATTCTTGTACGTTCCTCCGCAATGAAGTCCATCACCTCGGCTGGCTCCGCAAATCTATCATTCAACTGGATTCTCGTACCCGAACCCATTGCAGCCCTTAATTGGTCTGTCGGAGGCCCTACATAGATGAAAGAAACCGCAGATTTCTTCTCCAACTTCTCCAATTCCGTACCTGTAGGCACCGTAAATTTCACTTTCAAGGTAACTTCACGCATGGTCGTTACAATCATGAAGAAGAACAAAATGGTAAAAATCAAGTCAGGAAGTGAAGATGTATTCAATTCCGGCATTTCTCGGCTTCCGCCTCTACTAAATCGTCCCATTAGTCTGTCCCTCCATAATTTTTAGGTTCTGCCTCGGAAATCTTCTGCGGATAGTATTCGCGAATGGCAGCCTGATGCTCATCATCCAAAGCCCCATAAAGTTTCCCGAACTTGGCTTTACTCAACTCGTCTCTCAACTCATTGTATGCACGAACCAACTCGTTCTGAACCTGAAAATACACATTATAACTTGTCCCTCGGTCGGTTTGTACGGAAACCACATGCTTGTCCGTCACCGCACATACTCCCAACAAAGGAATATTCTTGGCATGTTTCTCAGGCAGGTTAGGACTGTTGTTCTCGTTCTTCACGAAATCTTTCACTCTATCGCACAACTGGTCGATCTCGATGAAATCCCCCCCACACATGAGTTGCCCCGCTGCATTGACTTTAACCATCAACACGTTTCTCTCTTTCACGTCTATCTGAGCTTCGTTTTGTTCATCTTCAGGCGGCGGCGGCAAGCGTCTTGCCAAACCGGAATCCGTATCCATTGAAGTTGTCACAAGGAAGAAGATAAGCAATATGAAAGAAATATCCGCTGTTGAACTGGCGTTCAATCCAGGTACTTTTCTTTTTTTTCTTGCCATTTCCTACTCTTAAATTAGACGTTTTTATTTCTTTTTCTTCATTACACCAGACATGTTAAAGACAACTGCAACAGTAGTCAATAACAACATGATATAAATCGATACCAAGAACATATCAGTTACGGTAACCATAGTGGCAGATGTCACAGTTCCGTCCGCTGCCGTAAAATCGGTCTCGTTCAGGTTACAAACCCAACCTACCACTAAAGAAACTACCAAAAGGGCAAAAGAAACAGCACTAATCTTAGCCCCCGGCACACCGCTGATGTCGCCTCCCTTGGAACCCATGGAAATCTTAATGCCGCGAACGACACTCCAAAGCGCCAACAAGCAAGTTACGGCAAACATACCGTACATCAGCCACATTAAACCTTCCGTACAAACAGGAGCGTTATAATCTCCTACGGGATTATCATATCCATATCCAAAGAATGCCGCGAAAAACAATACGATGATTGCAAAGCAAGCATACAGGACATAATATGACGTCATATATTTCTTTGCTGCCATATTGCTAATTATTTTTTCAAGTTATACTTCATACACATGTCAAGCAAAGAAATAGTAGCTTCTTCCATGTTAGAAGTGATTTCCTCAATCTTAGAAAGGATATAGTTATAAAATACCTGCAATACCAATGCAACGATAATACCGAAGATTGTCGTAATCAAGGCCACCTTCATACCACCGGCAACGATAGTCGGAGAAATATCACCTGCCTGCTGAATCTGGTCGAAGGCCATCACCATACCGATCACAGTACCCAAGAACCCGAGTGACGGTGCCATAGCAATAAACAAGGTAATCCAAGAGCATCCTTTTTCCAAATAGCCAGCCTGCACGGCACCATAAGCCGTAATAGAACGCTCTACATCCTCCACACCGTCATCGAAACGCATCAAGCCCTGATAGCAGATAGAAGCAATAGGACCGCGAGTGTTACGGCAGATCGTCTTTGCACCTTCAACATCACCTGCATTCAGTCTTTCCTCAATCTGAGCCATCAATTTTTTAGAATCGATTTCAGCCAAGCTCAAGTAAATGATACGTTCAATGCAGAATGCCAAACCGAACACCAAGGCTATAGCAACCAATGACATGAAGCCTGCATCACCTTCGATGAACTTCGTCTTCAATTCCTTATGGAAGCTTTCTTCCTCTACCGGCGCAACAGTTTCTTCCGTAGCATCCATTGTCTCGACAGCAGCCGTATCTATGGCAGCCGAATCTACTGCTGCACTGTCTACCATTGCAGCAGCCGAATCCGATTCCGCAGCAGCGGCCTCGTCAGTCTGTGCCATCATGGCCTGAGTCGCACCGAATGCAAAAACTCCAAACATCGCAATAATTGCAAATAACTTTTTCATTGTGTGTCTAATTTTTTAAGATTAATATTAATTATTATTATTTCCTCGTTTATGTTTAGCGGAGAGAGGGGGATTCGAACCCCCGATACGCTTTAGGCGTATACACGCTTTCCAGGCGTGCCTCTTCAGCCACTCGAGCATCTCTCCTTCTCAAAACGGGCGCAAGTTACAAAAAAAAACGATATGCCTCCGTTTTCGAGTACAAAAATATTCTTTTTTTTCCGGACTATCACCATACTCAGCCCAAAAAGTGCGTCTCATCCTACAAAAAGTTTAATTTTAACCTTTCGACGGCTTCATTTACGGGCGCCAGGATACATTTTCAATACATTTTCGTATGTTTGTTCGGCAACCGTTTCCACCGGCAAACCGTAAACCTCCGCCACTTTCACCAATGTGTGTCGGATATATGCGCTTTCGTTCCTTTTGCCCCGGTGAGGAACCGGCGACAAATAAGGGGCATCGGTTTCCAGCACCACCCGCTCTATCGGAATCTGACGCAACACCTCCGGCAAGGCAGACTTTTTAAAAGTCAGCACACCATTGATTCCTATCATGAATCCTTCGAACGAAAGCAACTCCCGTGCCTCTTCCACCGTGCCGCCAAAGCTATGGAAAACTCCTGCAACCCCTCTCGTACGAAAAGGAGTGAGCAGGTCCACCAGTTCTTTTTGTGCGGAACGGGAATGAATCATCAGGGGAAGACCGTATGACAGCGACCACTCCACTTGGCAACGGAAGGCTTCTTGCTGTTCTTTATAATAAGTACGGTCCCAGTAATAGTCCAATCCCACTTCACCGATACCTATAAAAGAATGGCCGGCTTGCAACAGTGCCTCCATACGTCCGAGCACCTCGCCATAATCCGCTCTCACCTCCGTGGGATGAAGCCCCAGCATCGGATGAAAGAATCCCGGAAACCTTGTACACAATTCCAACATGGACGTGACAGTCGTCTCATCTATATTGGGCAGAAACACCTTCTCCACATCGTTCTGCAAAGCACGGGAAACCACCTCTTCCAAATCTTCGGCAAAAACCTCATCGAACAAATGGGCATGCGTATCAATTATTCTCATCACCGACTTCCCCGTTCCTTCAAGACTTCCGATTCAACAAACTTTGCGCCATCTCCCACAACGGTTCCTTCCGCTCCTCCGGCAAATTCACCTTATCCAGAATTTCACGAGCCCGTTCAAAATAGAAACGGATTTTCTCGTCGCACAAGGCACGGACACCCATCTTATCATACAGTTCTGTTACGGCGGCTATTTTTTCTTCAGGCGCATAAGTCCCCTCTTCTTTTTCCAACCACTGCTCCAACCGCTCACGATCGGCAGGCAAAGCGCGCCCCAACGCATTAATCAGCATATAAGTCTTCTTGTTGCACAGGATATCCCCTCCTATTTTCTTACCGAAGACCGCCGGGTCGCCATATACATCCAAGTAATCATCCTGCAACTGGAAAGCCAGACCGAGATTCTCGCCGAAACGATAAAGAAGCTCCGCATCCTGCCGGGGGGCATCCCCCAGCCATGCCCCGATTTTCAGCGCGCAAGCCAACAATACGGATGTCTTCAAACGAATCATCTCTATATATTCTTCTTCGCTGACATCCGCACGGGTCTCGAATTCAATATCGTATTGCTGCCCTTCTCCTATTTCAAGGGCAGTTTCCGTAAACAATCCCATAACGTTTCCCAATTGTTCCACCGGACAACCCTGCTGCATGTAACGGTAAGCCATGACCAGCATGGAGTCCCCACTCAATATCGCAGCATTGTCGTCCCATTTCTTATGCACCGTAGCCATGCCCCGCCGCATATCGGCCCTGTCCATCAAATCATCGTGCAACAACGTATAATTATGATAAATCTCGATGGCCATGGCCTGGGAACGGATAACCTCCACCTTTTCCTTATAAAGGTTATAAGCCATCAACATCAATACCGGCCGGATTCGCTTTCCCCCCATCGAAAGGACGTAACGAATCGGCGCATAGAGTTCCGCCGGCTGACGCTCGAAAGACATTCCGGCAATCTCACCGTTAATGTAGTCTAAAAGTTCTTTCCAATTATACATAGGCTATACTTTTCACAAAAAGAGGCTGCCGTGAGCAGCCTCCTTACATTATACATCTTATTATATTATTGCAATCTGAACATCACCGGCAATGAGAACTTCACACGTACCGGTTTACCTCTTTGCTTACCGGGACTCCACTTCGGCATCATCTTCAACACGCGCTCAGCCTCTTTCGACAAATAAGGATCCGGACTACGCACAATCTTAATATCCACGATAGAACCGTCCTTGTTCACCACGAACTGAGCGTATACACGTCCCTGAATACCTTGCTCCACACAAATAGGGGGATACTTGATGTTATCGGACAACCACTTCATACAAGCTTCTTCACCACCGGGGAAGCGAGGATTCTCCTCTACGATGTCATAAATCTGGTTCTCGTCCACTTCTTCCACCACAGGGCCTACCGGTCCCGTAGCTACGGCCGTTGTCCCCGTACCCGGAGTCGTCACAATGGCTTGGTTCACTTCCTCGGAAGTTTCCACTTCCTCCTCCACCAAATCCGTTTCATTGTCCACGATATTGATGATTTCAGCGATTTTCGGAGCTGCAGCCGGGGGGGGTGCCACAACTTCGGGCTGCTGCGTGATGGGAATCATGTCCTCCTCAATCGCCGCCGTGAATACAGGTTCTGTTTCAATAACCTTCTTGTCATGCTGTGTCCACTCGAATGCGACAAACATGGCCGAAAGAGCCAAGACAAAGCCCATCAGTAATCCAGTGCCTTTCTTGCCTTCGAGATCCGCGCTCAATGATTTTTTAATTTCCATATTATATTTAGCTTTTTACGTATTCTTCATGCAAGGGCAAAAGTAGCACATTTTTTTTATATCTCATGCGCTTCGCCCCATTTTTTTTCCAATCTCACATTTTTTTTCGTTCCACACCCTAAATCGGACTTTTTCACGTTATATCTGCATAACGGTATGCCCATACGGAATTATCGCGCAAATATAATCAGATATTTCAGAAAATCCGTATCTTTGGCCACAAAATTCATTTCAGATGACGAAAAAGCTTATTTTAGCATTATATATCCTGCTTGCCGCCGCGTCGCATGCCCAAGAAAGCAACTCCGTGTTCAACTTCCTGGAAATGCCTGTGTCCGCACATTCTACGGCTTTGGGCGGACGCAATATCTCCCTGATAGAGGACGACGCGTCGCTCGTCTTCAGCAACCCCGCACTGCTCAGTTCCGTGAGCGACAAGACGCTGAATCTCAATTTCATGACTTACCTGCAAGGGTGTAACGTGGGGAGTGCGGCGTTTGTCAAGATATTGGGAGAACGTTCCACAATGGGCGTCACGGCGCAATATGCCCACTACGGCACCATGGACGAAATCACGGCCGACAACGTCACCGTGGGCTCTTTCTCGGCCATGGACATGGCTTTGAGCGGCATGTATGCCTACAACCTGAACGACCGGTGGGCCGGTGGTGCCACAGGCAAGTTCATCTATTCGAAATACGGCGACTATTCGTCTGTAGCACTGGCCGTAGACTTGGGCGTAAATTACTACAACGAGAACACGGATTTCTCGTTGTCAGCCGTAGCGCGCAACCTGGGCGGACAGGTAAAAGCATTCGGCGAAATTCACGAAAAGCTGCCCTTCTCCATGCAAATCGGTTTTACGAAAGGATTCGACCACGCCCCATTCCGCGTGTCCGTCACCCTCGTGGACCTGACACGATGGGACAAGGATTACTATTTCGCATCGGGCGAAGAGTTGTCTACAAGCAAGATGCTCATGAACCATCTGGCAGCGGGCGTGGATTTCCTGCCTACCGACTACATGTACCTGTCCTTGGGTTACAACTTCCGGAAAGCCAACGAAATGAAGGCGGCAGGCTCTTCCCACGCCGCCGGTCTTTGTGCCGGTGCGGGCATCCTGCTTTCCCGTTTCGGTTTTGGACTGGCATACGCCCAGTACCACCTGTCCGCCCCGTCTTTCGTCTTCAACGCGTCCTACCGCCTGTAAGGACAGACAAGTCCTCATTTCAGCTTATACATTATTATAATATACAGAACGACATGAAGAAAATCACGATTGCCATAGACGGTTTTTCCTCTTGCGGGAAAAGCACGATGGCCAAAGATTTAGCTCGCGAAATAGGCTATATTTACATCGACAGCGGTGCCATGTATCGTGCCGTCACGCTCTACTGCCTCCGGCACGGGCTATTCCACGGCGATGAGGTAGACACCGACCGCCTGAAAACCGCCCTTCCGCACATAGACATCGCTTTCAAGCGCAATCCCGAGACGGGAAAGCCACAAACCTATCTGGACGGGACCTTGGTGGAAAACGACATCCGTACGCTGGCCGTATCGTCCAAAGTCAGCATCGTGGCCGCACTCGGTTTCGTGCGCGAAGCCATGGTCAGCCTCCAACAACAGATGGGACGGGAAAAAGGTATCGTCATGGACGGACGGGACATCGGCACGACGGTGTTCCCCGATGCCGAGCTCAAAATATTCGTGACCGCCTCGCCCGAAATCCGTGCCCAACGCCGCTATGACGAATTGCAGGCCAAAGGTGAAAAAGGCAGTTACGAGGAAATCCTGGAAAACGTGAAAGAACGCGACCGGATAGACACGAGCCGCGCCGTAAGTCCGCTCCGTAAGGCCGACGACGCCATAGAACTGGACAACAGCCACATGACGATTTCCGAACAAAAGGAATGGCTCGTAGCCCGGTTCCGCAAAGCTGCCGGAGCGGAATAAAGAGGATTCCATACAAACATGCAAACCATTGCATACCAATAAGATAGAGTCGGCTAAAAAATCTACTGAGAATGAAAAATCAATCTCTTGAGATTGAAAAATCGTTCTGCTCCGATTGATTTTCCATTCGGAGCAGAACGAAACGACAACTTCAGCAAAACGGAAAAAGGGACTGTACGGCACAGTGTTTAAAACTTAAAGGATTCTTACAAATGAAGATAGAGATAGACCAAGGGTCGGGCTTCTGCTTCGGCGTGACCCGCGCCATCAACAAGGCGGAAGAAGAGCTGGCACGGGGAGCCACGCTCTATTGTCTGGGCGACATCGTGCACAACGGCAAGGAATGCGACCGTCTGAAAAAACTCGGCCTCATCACCATCGACCACGCCACGTTCTCGACCTTGCATCACGCCAAAGTGCTCTTGCGTGCCCACGGTGAGCCTCCGGCCACGTACGGGCAAGCCGAAACCAACGGGATTGAAATCATAGACGCGACCTGCCCTGTGGTACTTCACTTACAGGAACGCATCAAAAAGGAATACCAGGAGGGGGGCACGGAAAGCAAACAAATCGTCATCTACGGAAAGAACGGCCATGCCGAGGTGCTCGGTCTCGTGGGACAGACCGACGGCAAGGCCATCGTCATCGAATCTCCGGAAGAAGTGGACAAACTGGATTTCAACCGGGACATTTGCCTGTATTCGCAAACCACCAAACCGTTGGAGGGTTTCCGGAAAATCGTGGAATACATCGGCGCGCACATCTCTCCCACAGCCACCTTCCGTTACTACGACACCATTTGCCGCCAAGTGGCTAACCGCATGCCGCACATCCGCGATTTCGCCACGCGCCACGATGTGATTCTTTTCGTGTGCGGCAAAAAAAGTTCCAATGGAAAAGTCTTGTACGACGAATGCCGGAGCGTGAACCCACGCTCGTATCTGGTGGACGCCGCGTCGGAAATCGATTTCGCCTGGTTGGAGGACTGCCGTTCGGTAGGCATCTGCGGGGCCACGTCCACTCCGAAGTGGCTGATGGAGGAATGCGCCGAAGCCATCCGGAAGCGGATGCAACCGTAAACACACAGGACGGGGCTTCCTGTCCAGAAGAAAACCAGCCGGGACGGATGTCACACATCCGTCCCGGCTGGTTCTTACGCGCCACCTCCGCTCACCGGAGCGAGGCGAAATATTCATCGAGCAACTGTTTGGCTGCCACGAAAGAGGTTTGCCGTCCCGACAACACCATGGCTTCGGCTTCAGCCAGACGGGATACAATTTGTTCGTTCTGGAAAAAACTGTTGCGCAACTGCTCGTTGATGGTCTCATACATCCAGTATTTGGACTGCTCGTTGCGCCGGTGTTCGAAATATCCGTTCCCTTTCACAAAATCCATATAACGGTACACCATGTCCCAAATCTCCTTCACGCCCAAATTGTAAAAGCCGGAATAGGTCAGCACTTGTGGCGTCCATCCGCTTTCTGGGGCTGGGAACAGGTGCAACGCATTGCGGAACTGTGTAGCGGCCAACTGGCACTTGTCCACGTTGTTCCCGTCGCATTTGTTGATGACGATGCCGTCGGCCATCTCCATGATACCGCGTTTGATGCCTTGCAACTCATCTCCCGTACCGGCCAACTGGATGAGCAGGAAGAAGTCTACCATGGAATGACAGGCCGTTTCGCTCTGTCCCACACCCACCGTCTCCACGAAAATCTTGTCGAAACCGGCAGCCTCGCATAGGATGATCGTCTCACGCGTCTTGCGGGCTACGCCGCCTAACGAACCGGCCGAGGGACTGGGACGGATAAAAGAGTCGGGATGCACGGCCAGTTTCTCCATACGGGTCTTGTCGCCCAAAATACTCCCTTTGCTCCGCTCGCTGCTCGGGTCGATGGCCAGCACGGCCAATTTGCCTCCGTACTCCTGCAACACATGGATGCCGAATACGTCAATGCTTGTACTTTTCCCGGCACCGGGCACCCCGCTGATGCCCACGCGAATGGAACGCCCGGCATGGGGCAGGCATTTTTCTATCACTTCCTGCGCCACGGCCTGATGGGCGGGGTTCGTACTTTCTACCAACGTCACGGCCCGTCCGAGTATCGTCACGTCCCCTTTCAGGATGCCTTCCACATAATCCCCTGCCGACATCTGCCGATGCCGGTACCGGCCGCGCCTCAGGTACGGGTTCACAATCGAAGGTTGGGCTACGCCGCTGTTCACGGTCAGTCCCTTATATTCCGCACTGTTCTCAGGATGTTCCATAGCCGTCATCTTTATTGCTTCACGTTTACGGTAATAATCTCTTTCGAGCGGGCAGGGTCGTTCGTAATCAACAACACGCGCGGGCTGCTCTTCACTTTATTCAGATATTTAGCCAACACCTTGACTTTCAGCTTCGCCGTCTCGCCCGGCTCGATATTCCGGTCGCTCAACCCCACAGCCAAAGCTTTATTGAAGACTTGCAAAGTCCGGATTTCGAGCGTACGCTTGCCCTTATTGCTCACAAGGACTGTCATCGACTTCTTACGCTTGCGTCCCAGTTCGCCCATGTCCAATGTGTCGGCGGAAAGCTCCATGTGAGGTGCCTGTTCCCTGTCTTTCGCCGACAAAGACGAAAAGTCGGGCAACAACACGGAAGAAACCGTAATCTCATTGTCTTCCGACACCTTGTCGCCCACCTTACGGGCCAAGTAGATGGAAGTCTGCGTCAACCCCATCTGGTGCAACTTCTCACTGTCCAACGTGAGCATGATCTTACCGATACGCCCGCCACTCAACGTCTCCGGGAAATACTGTGCCGAAAGATAAGGCGGCAAGTGCATCAGATAAGGCTTGTAACTCTTCCGCCCCATATTGACGATTTGCAGTTCCACCATCGGATGATCTCCGCGATTCACATTGTCAAATTCTATATTATTGATATTCAATCGCACATTCCCCAAATCGATGGGAAAAGAACCTGAATAGTCGGACAGCTTAGACACCACGCGCCCTTGTATATGCAAATAAACCGGCTCGTCCGAAGCATTGGTGTACACCCCAAGGTCTTTCTGGAAAACGCCCAGCATCTTGGCGTCATATATCGCTGTGATCGTACCTTCCGCTCCGGGGGCTATCAGCTCGTGCGTCCAGTCTACGGCCGTACAGCCGCATGAAGGGATGACTTCCGTGATACTCAACGGGTCAGTCCCCGTGTTGCGCAACGTAAAGTTTACTTTAGAAGGCAGTTGAAACATAATCTCACCCATGTTGGCCACATCGCGGTCTACGGCAAGCCGGGGTTGTGCCCACACAACTCCCGCCAGTATCATTCCCCAAACGCTCAGGAAGGTTCTTTTTACAGACATATTCGTACTTTCATTTTGAGACAAAGATAAGAAAAACGGCCCCATCCCACAAGGAAGGAACCGTTTTTTTCAAGGTTTCACCGGAGCTAACGTACGCAAGGCGGCTTCCATGCGGCGCACCAGGTCGCGTTTGTTCGTATCGGGCGAATAAATAAACCCTTCCGTCACCAACAAACGCCCCTGCGCAGAGTCGGGATATGCCAACGACACGAAAGGACCGCCGAGCGCCCCTTTGCGCATCTCCCACAGACCGCGCATCTCATATACCTGACGCCCGTCGGCCAACTGAACCGATCGCTGCACCACCAACGGTTCGCCGTTTTCACGTGTGGTGGTCATCCAGTTCTCGGGTGTCGAACCGGGAATATTCCGTTTCATGACCGAATCACGCAGTTCTACCCACCGTTTGGTCAACAACATGCTGCTGTCTGCTAACGGAAGACTGTAGCACACATAGTTCATGTCTTGTGTCTGACGGTCTGACGAAGCCCAGATAAACTGTTCCCCCTTTTTGACCTTAGCGATATCTGCCGGCACCTTCACCGTATAGCCGAAAAGTTCCCGCGACGCGTCGTCCACAATCTTGCTGTACTTTTTCTTCAAACGCGCTGCTTCCCACTGCATTTCCGAAGCAAGGAACAAATCGGTTATCTGCTCCCGATGGGTCATCAGAAAATGGTTGAGCGAAGCTACGTCCCGCACCTTGATGTTCACATAAGTCTGCGGCACGGCTTTCACATTATACGCCACTCCCATTTCCACGCCATCGGCTTGAGGGTCCTCACGTACCTCGATGATATTACGCATCGTGGAGTATTGCCCCGAATAATTTTCCGGAAAGATCCGTATCATCCGAAACATGGGTTCATGTTGCGACAAACCGGGCACACTGCCTTTCAACACATCTTCCAACGAATCACGGGCGCTCGTTTTCCAAAGCGAAGCATCTACAATCAACAACAACTCTCCGGGCAGTCCCTTAGACGGCCCCAACGGAGCTTTCTTTTCGCCACCGCCACAGGCGAAACACATACACGCCAGGCAAAGGGCTAAAATTCCTTGCCTCCAAAAACTTTTCTTCTTCATATTCATTTTATTTTAGGCGAGACACAAACGCGAATCCAATCCCGCAAATGACACAATCTGTTTCCATAACCACCCTGCGAATCACTCACGATCAGCCACGTACGCCGTCCGTCAGCCAGACGACTTCCTTCGCACAGTCCTTCGTAATTGGCCAGTTTCGGCCTGACCAGACGCATGCGGGTGGAAAAAGCCGCAACCGGTTTCTTTTTCAAAGCGTAGCCGGACAACCGTTCCGACGGGGTATTTTCCGGAAGTGCCGTTCCGGAACCGGGTATTACCTCATAAATCTTCATATCGGTACGGGCTTTCAACCGCCTCTTCGGGACATTGAATTCCCGTTCCATCACCCACAAGCGTCCGCCTTCCTGCGGCCAGATCGCGACCACCCCGAAAGCATACTGTTTTCCTTTGGCTTCCGATTCGGGCATGTCCAACGGATAAGCATACGACGCGCGCGGCAGCCCATCACGCCCGAAACTCTGCAAACGAAGGCAAACGCCATGTCCTGCACCGGGTTCCGCTACCCTGCCGTCGGCTTTCAAAGCATTCTCGGTCACGGTCCAGAAAAGTTCGGACGCACGGTCGTAACCCAAAGCTTCGAAACCATAATTCGGCGTAATGGCCGACCGCCCCAATGCCGGAGGAACAGCCAGTTCGCGGTGTACCGGTGCGCCGTCCATCCGATAGGCCACAATACGTTGGTCGGCTTCTCCGCTTATCCACACCAAAGAATCTTCCGGCACGAAAGCCACACCCTCCTCATCCCTACCGCTTTTCAATGCGGAATCCGTTCCACGGAATCCTTCATTCACCACCTCGGTCACCTGTCCCGTCCGCTCATCCTGCCGGATACGGAATACAAAGAATCCGTCTTGTGCCTCCTTGTCGCTCACCACGGCATAGCACCCGTCTCCTATCGGCGTTATCCCGCTGTAATTCCCCGGCGGAATATTCCACCGCCCCAGCTCTTTCGGTTTCAAGAGTTCCACTTGCTGAGCCTCCGCATATCCTGCGGAGAGCCACAGCATCCCCATACCGAGTGTTATATTCAATGCCTGTTTCATTCGCTCACCTCCAATACCGTTCCTGCCCCGTATGCACTGAACTCGGGTGCATACACTCCGTTCAACTTCACTGCACCGAGGGCATAGCGTCCGGCACGCTCCACGTAGCATTCCGCCTCTATCACGTAAGTTCCCTTGGGCAAACGCTCGAAGAAATAGTTCGTCGAAGCGTCCTTCACCTCCTTATAATACCCCAAACCATTGCGGTATTCATAGCCCGAACGGGATTCCACAGGCTCCAGACAAGCCGCGCGTCCCGCCTTAAGACGGACGTACTCATAGTCGCGGTCGGACGTGAGCATGTAACGGAGCGTCACGCGGTCGCCCACACGGGGATGTTCATTGTCCACTTCTTGGCGGATGCGAAGACCCGAAGCGGAACTGCCGACCTCGGACAGTGGCAAACGGTATTGCGCATACACCGCACCCCAAGCGGACGGACGGCCTTCCGCCTTTTCCACTTTCAACAAACCGGCACCTTTCGACAGCTCGCGGCCTTCCACCGTAGCCGTCACCGTACCCAAACCTGCCAACTTGCTTTCCGAAGATTTCAATACGGCCAGTTCTTCACCCTTCGGACTTTCCAACCGAACCACATCATTGGAGCGCAAGACCAAATCCCGTTTCTGCCCTTGCATCAAGGCATACACGGCATCCATGCTGCTCGTGGTAGTCCCCCAGGCCTGCAAACGCTTCTGCGACAACAGCCAGCGGCAAAGTCCCTCTTGTTCCTTTTCATCCGTGTTTCCCGGAGCAGACAATGCTTCCATCAACAATGTATGCACCGCAATCTTCCGGTCGGAACCCACAAAACCGTTAGACGGATATTCCAGATGCAACCCTTCTGCCCCGTCCACTAAATGTTCACGCAAAGAACGTACCAGTCCGGCGGCGGCATCAGCCTTGCCCATATAGCGCAATACGATGACGGCCTGGGCGGTTTCGGTAAGAGATAGCCTGTCACTATCCCCCGCCATCCGTCTTTTTCCGTCAGCCTCTCTTTGTTCCACACAATCCAGAATACGGCTTTGCATGTATCCCAAGTCCTTACGGACAGACGCATCAAACCAAGTCACGTCGCTCAGGCTTGCCAAATAGAGGTAATCCAACCAATAGGAACCTCCGTACGCATGGATTTTATGCTCGCGCAGGCTTTCCTTATCCGTGATAATTTCTTCGTGTGCCTTACCCATCAAATAAACCATCATCTTCTTCACGTCCACATACTGCGTCAAGAGGCTGTCTGTCTTTACGCCCGCCCCGCTCCGGAGCAACAGACGGGCCACACGTCCTGTCAGCCATGCGTTGCCGGACATCCCTTCGAACCAACCGAAGGATCCATCGCCACGCTGCAACTTACCCAAAGCCTCGGCAAACCGGCGGCGCAAATCAACCTGACGGTTGGCATCGAACAACTGTTGCAAAGCCGTCAACCGCTGTGTCTCCATCTCGGCATCAGCCACCCAAGGTGTTTCTTCCAGCACGATGCCAGTCAGGTCTTCCCCGCCAGACAAGGGACTTTTGAGCTCTTCACCCGCCTCGCGTTGCCAAAATTCTACCGCCGTTTTCACCTGCGGATACCGTACGGCTAACGTAGAAGAAAGCGTGGAAGCATAATAGGCCGCGCCCAATGAGAGCACATCATCCGTCCGTGGCTCCAGCACGGAAGGCAGGGCCTGCACGGCATACCACAAGGGATTGGCCGTATATTCCACCGTCAGACGGCGGTGCTCCGCCTCAGGATGGTTGTCTTGGAACAAACCGCCGAGCCGTATCACCGTATCTCCCTCGTGCGACACCACGAAAGGCTGGGTCTGCGTCAGCCATTCCTTGTCCTCCAAAACGGGGAGGTAACGCTGTTCTCCGTCGGTATGCTCCCCGGCTTCGAAGATTATGCGGCAAGCCGGCAAGGACACAGTGCCTGAAGGCGTGTAGGCAAAAGACACCACCGTATCCGATTTCGCCTCCATCTCCACCTTCACCGTCTCTTTCCAAAGGCTCTTGCCCGTAGCCGGGTCGAACACTTCCATCGTGGCCTTGCCTTCCAACGTTTTCTCTGTCAAGTTGAACAACGTAGCCGAAAGCGTGGCACGGTCGCCCATCCGCACGAAGCGCGGCAGGCTGAGTTGGGCCATCACCTCCTTGGCGGCCACCACCTCGTCCGTCAACAAGCCCGCCATCATGTCTTTCGTATGGGCCAAAGCCATGAATTTCCACGTTGTCAGGCTTTCGGGCAAAGTGAAGCGCAAGGTCACCACGCCGCTCGTATCGGCCATCAAACGGGGATAGAAAAAGGCCGTTTCATTCAGATTCTCACGGACGGCCACGCCCGGAGCCTTATCCACTTCCGCCTTTGCGGCACCTTCCACCAAAGCTTGCTCCTCCTCCGAGGGGGATTTCAAAGCCATGTATTCAGGCGCACCGGCCGCAGGCGCGGCCTTCTGCTTCCCCACTGCCACCTCCATCCCGGCAATCCTACCGTTGCGCGGTGCCGCGCCCACTGCCAGGCTATTGTCCGCAATCATGAGCACCTCTTCCACGGTGCGCAAGCCGCCCCACGCCATCATCATCGGATTGAAATAGTCGAACCGTAGGGGCTTGACGGATTCACGCCGCACCGAAGCATGGTAGGACATATTGTCTCCGCCATACAACCAAAACTTGTTTATATCCACACGAGGCAAAGAGAGCGGGACATAATGGGAAAAATTCCACGCATGCGGCTGTATGCCGTCCAACGAGGCATCGTAAAGCGTGGCCATCAACTGTGCCGGGGCGGGCAGGCCATCGGGCCGGGTGATGCGGAGGTTCCATGTCTCTTCGCTTCCCGGCAGCAAGCGGTCGCGGAAAGAAGTCCACGAGAGGCGTAACCTACGGTCGGGCTGTTTACGAATGAGATGCTGGCTCTGGCCGTAATACTGTCCGTCTTTGACAAAATAGAATATCGCCTGAAGGCCGTCTGCCCCGGCAGGCACCTCAGGATACTCGAAATGCAGGATGGAATCCGAGAAATGGAAAACTTTCTCTGCCAAAATGCGGTCTTCGCAGAACAGCATATAGAAAAGCGACACACTGTCGGCGCCGCTGCCCACCATCAGACGGGCGGGACGACCGGCAGAGACCGTATCGTCTATACAATAATAGAAAAACTTTTCGCCGCCTCCGGGATGCCGGTCGGACAAACTGAAAAGCACGAAAGGATGGGCATATTCAAGCGTATCAGACTCCGTCACAGCACGCAATTGCATCTCGTAACTGCCGGACGGAAGTGCGGACAATTCCGACAAGCGTACCGGCTTATTGGCAGGGAAGGCAAAGCCGGAAAGCACCTTTTCCACCTGTTTCCCATCTTGCATCCGGTAGATTTCACCCGTCACTTCCACCCTGCCCTTGAATTCGGCGCCGGCATTCGTTTGCACCACAGCCTTAAGAGCGGGCAAACTGTCTTTCGTCCAATACGTACCGACCTCCAACGTAAGCCGCAGGCTTTCCTCGTTCAAAGGGAAGGACGTTTTAGCCGTCTGTGTCTCACCGGACGCCCCCATGACCGACACATCCACGAACTGTCGGGCACCATACCTTGGTCCACGCCTCCCGGCCTCACGCACCGGAACACGCAACGTGAAGCGTCCATCTTCACCGGTATAAACCGTGTCGATCGGAATTTCCTCTCCTCCACGGTCCACCCTATAGAACCAACTGCCCACAACGGAAACAGCCGTCACGCGAGCCTGCCGGAGCGGAACCCCGTTATAACCCATGGCCGTACCGGCCAAGCACAAAGTGTCGCCTGCCTGATAACGCGCCGTAATCTCATCCAGACGGACTTCAAAGGTCGGTCGTTTGTATTCCTCCACCGTAAAGCCTACGCTGTTGTTCCCCGTACGCACGGCATAACGCCCCGAAAGCCCTTTCACCGGTAAGGCAAATGTGGCAGAAAACGTTCCCCATTCGTCACTTTCCACCGTCTGTTCAGCTACGGTCTTTCCGTTCGGGTCACGCAAGGCCAGTACCACCTTGCGCCCTCCTGCGGCCTGTTCCCTGTCATTCTTCCGGTCCCAACACAAGCCCCCGATGTAAACCGTCTGGCCGGGGCGGTACACGGCGCGGTCGGTGTAAAGTCGTTCTTCACCGTGCGTTCCGTCATCCGTCCGGTAAGGCTGCCGGAAGGTGCAACTATGTTCATATTTATAACGGTCGTCTCCTTTCCTCACTTTTATGGAAAGGCTGTAACGGTCGGCATGTTTTTTCCTGTAATCCGCGAAGTTCCATCTGGCCTTTCCCTCGGCATCCGTCTGCGTGGAGTAAACCACGTCCTTTGCGGCACACCACTCCACGGTGGCGGACGGCACGGGAGCACCAGTTTGCGCATCGACTACCGTGCAGAGGCTCGTGCTGTCCGGCAAGTCCCCGGCCACCACCTCGAAACGTGAAGCACGGAAAGAAGCCACCATCTTGCCGTCGGATGAAGCCACACCGTCGGCCTTCCCGACCACCACAAAGTAACCCACGCCGGGACAGGCCAACCGGAATGTATCCTCAACTTGCAGGAAAGCCGGTTGCGCCTGCCAATTCAAACGATCCGTTTTCCTCAACACCCCGTATTTCCGCGCATAGGCAGCCTCATCTTTCCGATACTCCGCCCTCCGCGCCTCTGCTTTGGGAAAGCCATCGGGAAGCTGGTACCAACTCAACGACATGCCTGCCACGTTGCGATGTTCCACGACATACTCGTTCGGGACACCGGGATAAACCTCCGCAGGGAAGCGGAGGAAAACAAAGGGAGCTTCCAACTGCCGTTTTCGGTTCAGCAATTCCTTGGCACGTGGATATGCCTTATATTTCGCATATCCTTCCTCAGCCCAAGCCACCTTCGTGCCCGGAGTGACCTCCAAATCCAACATACCTAAATACACTTCCGCCGACAGAGGCAAATCGCCGAAACAGGAAAGCAACCGTTCGTAAGCTTTATAAGCAGGTGATTGCAACACCACGCGCTCGGTTTCCTCAGGAGACAAGCCGCCGGTTTGCCCCGCCAGTTCCACATCGCCCCGCTCGAGGGCAAATGCAACGGAATCGACGGACACGAGTAATTCAGCCTCACGGTTTCCCCGGGCGCGATAAACGGCCAACATCCGGGCATAAACCGTATCGAGCGCATACGAGCCTTCGCCCTTGTTTGCCCTCGCTTGCACAGCCCGCCGTCCGATGACATTCAGCAAATCCCCGCCGAAGTAACCGGCATCCTTCCCTTTTTCCACAAAAGGCATGTAGTCGGCGGCTTTGGCTGCTGCCAACAAGTCCGGACGGGCCATGGACAGCAGGTAATTCTCCGACGAGACCTTCATGAACTGTTCCCACGACCACTCGCGGATGCTGTCGGGATGAGCGTCCGTCCGGTCGCTGTAATTCCGGTTACGGTTGGCATTGTCTTCATACAATTCTCCCAACACGGAGGCCAGCACCGCCCGTTGAACCTCGTCGGCAGTCTGCCGTTTAAGCCGTTCCAATTTCATAATGTCGGAATAAAAACTGTCGGGTACGATGTCCTGACGGAGCTTGCAACCGTAGAGCAAAGCTGCCATCCGCTGACCTTTTTGCTGCTCTTTGTCTGCTTTGGCGGCTATCTGTCCCACTACTTTATAAGCTGATTTCGGTAAATCTTGTCTTTCATATTTTTCCACTTGTTTCCATAAATCATCGAAACTCGCAGCCGGGCACCCTGTTCCGAAACAAAGGAACATCGCGCATATACTCCATAAGATTTTTTGCTTCATAGTTATTTCTTTTGGTTTTTAGTACTGATTTATGCAAATAACGGCATTCTTCTTGAGAAATGAAACTATTCAACGTTATAATATTCTAAAAACCGTACATCACAGACCGACCGGGTTTCCAGTTCACCCGTACCCAAAGCCCAAAAACCTGAAAAGCCACGACAAAACGACAAGTGAGGAGAGCGTAAAATCGTTCTGCGCCAAACGAAAAATCAGTCTCAAGCGATTGATTTTTCGTTTGGCGCAGATTGATTTGCGAATCTAAGGAGAACTTTTTAGAGCATTCAATAGACTAAAGCACAGCAATTTACGAGCACAAATCAAAGCGGTAAGAAATCTCCACAACGCCATGCGGTCATCCGTCCGTGGCATGCCTCCCATTATCTCCCAAACATACCATGGCCTTCATGGAAAAAGGGAATGCACGTCGTGGCGCATTGCATAATTCGCTCACGCTCGGCAGACTCCGAGCTCGGTCTGCACTCGCTTACTCGCGAATTTCCCTTTCCCTATTCAAGATTCCGCTTATTTATGCCTTCTCCGGTATCCGGCGGAGCAGTTCTTTCAGGAACACCCAGAATTTGGCCACCGAAGGAATATGGCAACGCTCATCCGGCGTATGCGGCGAACGGAGCGTAGGACCGAAACTTACCAAGTCCATATCGGGATATACCTCCCCGATAAGACTGCACTCCAAACCGGCATGCACCACCTGCACCAATGCCTCTTCGTCGAACATTTCCTTATAGATTTCCACCATCTGTGCCGTAATCTGCGAATCGAAATTAGGCTGCCATGCCCCGTAACGGCCACTGAATTCCACCTTCATGCCCGCCATGTTGAAGCAACTTTCCAACATGGTTCCGATATAGTCCATCATGCTCTCGCTCGAACTGCGTGCCAGAATCAGCACTTCCGCACGTTCCGGCGTCACGTTGACAATCGCCAGATTGGACGAGGTCTCCACGATGTGCGGAATGGACGGGATGTAGCGAAGTACACCGTCATGACAAGCCATAATGGCATCCAGCACATTGTCCTGAATGTCTTCCGGCACTTGGGCAGCAGGCAAATCCACGCGCTCCATCGTCATCACGATGTTTTCTTCCACCCCGCGGTATTCTTCGGCAAACATTTCCGTACAATATTCCACCAGTCCCTGCAACTCATCGACATCATCGACCGGTACCGTCACCACCGCTTCGCCCTCACGAGGTATGGCATTGCGCATATTGCCCCCCTTCCACGAAGCCAAACGCGCTTCGTTCTCACGAATGGCCATATTCAGGAACCGCGCCATCAGTTTGTTGGCATTGGCACGCCCCTCGCAAATCTCCAGACCGGAATGTCCGCCGCGCAGACCTTTGACCGTCACTCTGACCGCCACGTCAGCCGGATCTGCCTCCACGGCTTTATAGGAAATCGATGCCGTGACGTTCACCCCTCCGGCACTTCCTACCACAAATTCGCCCATCGTCTCGTTGTCGAAGTTCAGCAGGATGTCGCCCGTCAACGTGTCGGGCGCAAGATGGTTGACCCCGTACATGCAAGTTTCCTCATCGGCTGTAATCAATGCCTCCAACGGGCCGTGCTCCAAGCTATCGTCTTCCATCACGGCCATAATGGCCGCCACCCCCATTCCGTCGTCCGAGCCCAAGGTCGTCCCCTTGGCTTTCACCCACTCGCCGTCGATGTAGGTTTCGATGGGGTCGGTCTCAAAATTATGCCGGCTCTCCGCCGTCTTCTGCGGCACCATGTCCATATGGGCTTGCATGACGGCTTTTTTGCGGTTCTCCATCCCCGGCGTGGCGGGCTTGCGCATGACGATGTTCTCGCCCTTGTCCTTAAAAGCCTCTATACCGTGCGCAGCCGCCCAATCCAACAGGAATTGCTGCACTTTCTCCAAATGTCCAGACGGACGCGGAACGCGGGTCAACGCATGGAAATTCTTCCATACGATCTGCGGTTCCAAGTTCTTAATCTCGTTCATAACAACCTATATTATGGTTCAACAATCCAATTTATTCCGTTCCGTCCTCCCCTCCGGCCAAGCACCTCCGGCGGGTAAAGCCCAATGCCCCCGCAGCATAGAGCCCGAGCAAGATGACGAGTAAGGTTTGCAACGTATGTACGATGAGCACGAACACGACAGCGTCCGACTCGCATACGCCGTAGAGCACCAGAATGGTCTTTACCGCGAAATGCCACGGTCCGGCACCGTTCGGCGTGGGTACCAAAACGGCAAACGTGCCGACCACGAAAGCAATCAAAGCCGCCGTAATCCCTAATCCCGAAGTATAGGAAAAACAATAAAAAGTCAAATAGAAATGCAGGAAATAGGAAGCCCATATCCCTAACGAATACATTATATATATAGGGACATGACGTACATTGCGCAAAGAAAGTACACCGTCCACCACATTGCGGAGCAGGTTACGGGTGTGGTTGAACCATGCCAACCGCTTGGCCAAAACGGCGAGAAAGACCAGCACGACCAACAAACAGGCCGCCGTGACCCAATAACCGGCTGCCGAGAAACGTCCGGCCAGTTCTTCAAAACTCACTCCCGTCTCGGCAAAAAACACCATAAACACCTTGACTTGCAGCAAGACGGTCAAAGCAGCCAATAACAACATCAGGAGGGAATCCACCATACGCTCGGTCACCACCGTCCCCAAGGACTTCGTAAAAGAAGTCCCGTCATATTTCTTCAGTACCCCGCAACGCAAGACCTCTCCCACCCGGGGCACCACAAGACTGGAGGCGTATGAAAGAAACACGGCATGCACGCACGAAGACAAACGCGGACGCTCGTCCAACGGTTCCAAGGCTTGCCGCCAACGGGCCGCCCGCAAGACTTGCGCCAACACGCCGAAAGGCATGGAAAGCCACATCCACGTCCAATTCATCCCGTCGTTCAACGCGTCCCACAGCCCGTTCCAGTCGAAATCACGGTACATCCACCACAAAATCAAGCCTCCCAACACCAAAGGAAAGGCTATTTTGAATAATTTGCTCACGCTCGGCAGATTCAGAGCAAGCTCTGTCTGCGCTCGCTTAATCGCAAAATTCAACGCATGACGAATGATCTTAGAAGTTTCCAATGCCGCCTATGTCTATTTTTTAATTACCTTTGTCTCCACAAAAGTAAAACAAAAAAACAACAATGAAGACAGTCAAGCCCAAAAAGTTTCTCGGACAGCATTTTTTAAAAGACCTGAAAATCGCACAGGACATCGCCGATACGGTGGATGCCTGCCCCGGAATCCCGGTGCTCGAAGTGGGGCCGGGCATGGGTGTCATGACCCAGTTCCTCGTGCGCAAAGACCGCCCCCTCAAAGTGGTCGAGATTGATTTCGAATCCGTGGCCTACCTGCGCACCCACTATCCCCAACTGGAAGAAAACATCATAGAAGACGATTTCCTGAAAATGCATCTGGAACGGACGTTCGGCGGACAGCCGTTCGTACTTACGGGCAACTACCCTTATAACATTTCCAGCCAGATATTCTTCAAAATGCTCGATTACAAAGACCTCATCCCTTGCTGTACGGGCATGATACAGAAAGAGGTGGCGGAACGCATCGCCGCCGGGCCGGGCAGCAAGACCTACGGCATCCTGAGCGTACTGCTCCAGGCCTGGTATAGCGTTGAATACCTGTTCACGGTACATGAACACGTATTCAACCCTCCCCCCAAGGTGAAGAGCGCGGTCATCCGTATGACACGCAACGCCACAACGGACTTAGGCTGCGACGAGCGGCTCTTCAAACAAGTGGTGAAAACCACATTCAACCAACGGCGCAAAGTGCTTCGCAACTCCATTCGCCCTGTGCTGGCAGATGCCGACCACAAGGCACAACAGGAAGGACGGCAGCCTAAAGACCATACCGAATTTCTCTCCGCCGAGATTTTCGGCCGCCGTCCGGAGCAATTATCCGTGGCCGAATTCGTCAATCTGACCAATGCCGTGGCCCGGGAAACTTCCGAAACGGCATAATCCGGGAAAAAGATAGAAAAAACGGCTCCAAAGCCGTTTTTTTATTTGTAACTTCAAGCGGTTTATCGTATCTTTGCACCGCAATTTATCACAGTGTTTATTTAAAATGGACGATTATCACGCGGAAAATATGAACTAAGTAGGACAGAGGTTTGCAAGGAGCTGCCTCCGTTCCGTTATAATTATGGAGGATTTTTATTCATGCGAACATACTGGAATACAAACCGTGGCCTGCGCACGCTCGAAAAGTGGGAACCCAACTGCTGGGTACAGGTTACTTGTCCGACTCAGGACGACATAGATTATCTGGAGAATACGCTCCACATTCCCGATTACTTCTTAATGGACATCGCCGATACCGACGAGCGTGCCCGCTATGAGTTCGACGACGGTTGGATACTCATCATCCTGCGTATCCCCTACGTGAAAGAAGTACGCTCGCGCACGCCTTATACGACCATTCCCCTCGGTATCATCCTGAACAAAGAGGTGTGTATCACCGTGTGCAATTTCGAGACGAACATGATGATAGACTTCGTAAGCTATCAGCAAAAACGCGGATTGGGATTCACCGACTCCGTGGACATGGTGTTCCGCCTGTTCCTTTCGTCTGCCGTGTGGTACCTGAAACGGCTGAAGCAAATCAACCTGCTCATCGAGAAAGCCAAGCAACACTTGGATCGTAACGTGGACAACGTGGATCTCATCAACTTGTCGCGCCTGCAAGACAGTCTGACTTATTTCATCACTTCCATCCGAGGCAATGAAACCCTGCTCTCCAAACTGAAGTTCAAACTTCCGGTGGACGAACTGGACGCCGACCTTATCGAGGATGTCAACATCGAGATGAGCCAGGCACGCGAGACGACATCCATCTATGCCAACATCCTCGACTCGACGATGGACACCTACGCCAACATCATCAACAACAACACGAGCGGCGTGATGAAGATGTTGACCTCCATCTCCATTATCCTCATGTTTCCCACGCTCATTGCCAGTTTGCTCGGCATGAACTTGGTCAACGGCATGGAGAATTGGGCTTGGGGATTCCCGGTGGCTTTGATGCTTACCGTGGGCATTACCGTGGCATTCGTATGGTATTTTAAGCGAAAAACATGGATTTAAAGCCAGGCAAAGTAAAAAAACAGGAGATTTTTTAGGTTTCCACCGTTTTTTATACTTAATTTGTGCCGGATTAAATGAATAGTAAAACCGAATCAGATACTAAAACAAGTAACATGATGGACTCTCAAGAAACTCTCCAGACGGAAGAGAACGTAACAGAAAACGTAGCACCTGAAGTGAACGAAACGGAAAATCAAACGATAGAAGTGCCGCAAACACAGGAAGAAGTCGTTGCACGAGTGAAGGAACTGGCCGAAGCCGACGCTCCGGCCGAGAAACAGGAGTTGGACGCCCTGAAACAGGCTTTCTACAAAATACATAAGGCAAACGTGGCGGCAGCCCGTGCGCAATTCATCGAAAACGGAGGCGAATCCGAAGCTTTCCTTCCGGCACCGAATGTGCTCGAGGACGATTTCAAGGCGGCCATGAACGTCATCAAGCAAAAAAGAGCTGAATTGCAGGCTGAACTGGACCGGCAGAAAGAAGAGAACTTGCAGAAAAAGCAAGAGATTCTGGAACGGATCAAGGTATTGAGTGCCACGCCGGAGGAAGCCAACCAAGCCTACAAGGAGTTTAAAGAACTCCAGAACCAATGGAAGGAACTGACGCTCGTCCCGGCAGAAAAAGCCAACGAGCTGTGGAAAACCTACCAGTTGTACGTAGAGCAATATTACGACCAACTGAAGCTCAACAACGAATTCCGTGAGTACGATTTCAAGAAGAACCTGGAAATCAAGACACGCCTTTGCGAGACTGCGGAGAAACTGAACGAAGAAGCCGATGTCATATCCGCTTTCCAACAGTTGCAAGCCTTGCATCAGGAATTCAAGGAAACGGGTCCCGTAGCGAAAGAATTGCGCGAAGAAATCTGGGCACGCTTCAAGGCTGCATCTACCGCCGTGAACAAACGTCATCAGCAATATTTCGAGGAACTGAAGCAGAAAGAAGAAGAAAACCTGGCACACAAGACCGCACTCTGCGAGAAAATAGAAGCCGTCGACCTGACGGCCATCAAGACGGCGACTGCATGGGAGGCACAGACGCAGCAAATCATCGAGATGCAAAAGGAATGGCGTACCATTGGTTTCGCCCCTCAAAAGATGAACGTGAAGATTTTCGAGCGTTTCCGTGGCGCATGCGACCGGTTCTTCACGGAAAAGGCGGCATTCTTCAAACGCCTGAAAGAGGAACAGGCTCAAAACTTGGCCAAGAAAACGGAACTCTGCGAAAAGGCCGAGGCACTGAAAGACAGTACGGACTGGAAAGCCACGGCCGACAAACTCATGCAGATACAAAAGGAATGGAAAACCATCGGTGCCGTTCCTAAAAAGCATTCCGAATCCCTTTGGCAACGTTTCATCGGTGCCTGCGACTACTTCTTCGAACAGAAGGGCAAGAACACGGCATCCCAACGTGGGGAGGAAAAAGAAAACTTGCAAAAGAAGGAACAGGTCATCGAGAAGCTGAAAGCCTTGTTGGAGTCCGACGAGGAAGAAAACAAACAGGACGCCGTAAGAGAGCTGATGAGGGAATGGAACGAAATCGGTTTCGTACCTTTCAAAGAGAAAGACAAAATCTATAAGGCTTACCACGAAACGGTAGACCAACTGTTCAAAGCCCTGAACATGTCGGCCGCACGCCGCCGTCTGGACAACTTCAAAAACAACTTGAAGAACGATGCCAAAGAAGGCGGACAAGGCTTGTCCCGCGAACGGGAACGCTTGGTACGGGCCTACGAAAACAAACGCAGCGAAATCAAGACGTACGAAAACAATCTGGGCTTCCTGACTTGCAGTTCGAAGAAGGGCAGTAACCTCCTCAACGAGATGAACAAGAAGATGGAGAAGCTGAAAGACGAATTGAACTTGATTGGCGAAAAGATTGCCGCCATCGACAAGGAAATGTCTGCACAAGCAGAATAAAAGAGACAAACCATTTATAAACAGCTTGCCGCATCCGGAATTTTACTTCGGATGCGGCTTTTTTTATGCAAGTTTTTGAATTCATGCTCCGCCACAGCATGATGTGGCGGAAAACAGGACGGACGCGCAGCGCAGAGACTTGCCTCACCGCCCTGAACAGCTTCAAGCGTTTCCGGAAGCATGTCGACTTGAGTTACGATGAAGTAACCTCCGGCCTCGTGCAACGTTATGAAAGCTATTTAAAGGAACAAGGTCTCTGCCGCAACACGTCATCATTCTACATCCGACAGTTCCGCACCTGCTACAATCTGGCTGAGGAACAAGGCCTGACTGCCGACCGACATCCGTTCAGGCACGTCTACACCGGAGTGGACAAGACCGCGAAACGGGCACTCCGGCAAGAGGACATATCACGAATCTACCGCATGGATTTGTCCGGCTTGCCGCAGGCAGCTTTTGCCCGCGACATCTTCATGTTCAGTTTCTTCACCCGCGGGATGTCGTTCGTGGACATGGCCTACCTGAAAAGGTCGGACGTGTCGGACAGCACACTGACCTACTGCCGCCGGAAAACGGGACAAACCCTCTCTATCGGATGGGAACAACAGATGCAGGCCATCGTAGATAGGTACGCCACGGAAAAGGCCACAAGCTACCTCCTGCCCCTCATTACGCGGGAGGACGGCACGGAACGTACCCAGTACGAAAGCAAGATGCAGCAAGTAAACCGGCATTTGAAGAAAATCGGGCAACAGCTCGGCCTGCCCATACCGCTGACCACGTACTGTGCCCGCCACTCCTGGGCCACCATAGCCCGAGATAAGAATGTACCCCTTGCGTTCATCAGCGAAGCCCTCGGCCACGACAACGAACAGACCACGCGCATCTACCTCGACTCCATCCGCACATCGGTAGTGGACGATGCAAACCGCATGATTATCGAGGGGTTATAGAAACGGACACAACAAGGCGGTTTACGAATGAAACGTGAAGAAAACGACAATGTCGGTCTCTGCGCAAGAGACCGACATCCACCTGCAAAATTATGAAAAGTTTATTGATAGCCAATTATTTCCATACAATTATTTTATTCTTTTCTTGAAAAATATATTCCAAAAGCAGCATGACACACGCCGTGTGAATCCTCTAACCTCATGTTTTATAGGCATATAAGTCCCTTGTCGGTCTCTTGCGCAGAGAACGACAAGAAATAATAAAAACCAACTGTTATGAAACTAATATTTAACTACAAATCAGTATGTGACCCCCAAGAAGGGACAATAGAAATCCCTACGAGTTCAGAACTCTACCAATGTTTATCCAGTTATCAAGAGATCAACAAAGAGGAAAAAGGCTTTTGCTTATTAAAAAACACATTCATTGACGGCCTTCTTCGAACGTTCGCAGAAGATAAAGCCAAAGATCTCCCAAACTACACACAAGGCGTGCATCCCACTGACATGATGGTCTTGAACGACAAAGAAAAGCCTATCTATTACTTGGAGTCTTACCATTCAGAGAATGATATACAAAGAATTATAAACAGGATACTAAAGGAAAAAGAAGAATAAACTTATAAAAACAGTTACTATGAGCATGATACTAAAAAAGAAAAGAACCTATGTAAACCCTACGATGCGGATTGTACAGTTAGAACCCACCGGCAACCTTATGAGCGTAAGTAACCCCGAAGGATCGGGAGAAGACATGCCATGGGGAAGAAGTAGAAGATTAAATGATTATTGGGACTTAAACTATTATGATTATGAAGATTAAAGAGATTTACACCTGTATGGTTGCGGCCTTGTCCGTATTTTGTGCATGCTCTTCCGAAATGGATCCACTCATAAATGCGGGCACAACTCCCGGACAACTTACATTTACTGCGGATGATTTCGAATATGACATCCGTAAAAAGACCAGTTTCAATATAACTCTCCAAGGAGCCGAGTTTCAATGGGCCGAGAATGACACGGTCGGAATCTTCCCGGAAAAAGGGTCACAAGTCTATTTCTCCATGTCTGCCGGAAGCGGTACAAAAACCGCCACGTTTGACGGAGGAGGATGGGCTTTGAAATCATCCTCCCGGTATGCCGCATATTATCCTTTCAAGGGAGATATGTACCTGGCCCATACTGCCATTCCGGTCTCATACGTCGAGCAAAAACAAACGGGGAATAATTCAACCCAACATTTAAGTGCTTATGACTATATGGCTGCTGTGGCTTCTACTCCTGAAAACGGCAATGTGAATTTCAACTTCAAGCATTTGGGCTGTTTGGTTCAGTTCTGTGTGAATTTACCCCAAGCCACGGAACTTGCTTCTGTCACCTTCACGACGGATGAAAAGGTCTTTATTGAACAAGGAACTATGGATTTATCTTCCGGGAACATTGAAATCACACCTACCAAAATGCAGAACACCTTCTCGATAGGACTTGAAAATGTAAAAACAGAAAGCGGCAACAAGGCCGTAATCTATTTTATGGTTAATCCATTGGATCTTGAAGGCCAGAAAATCCAAGTGACGGTCAAAGACGTAAACAAGAAGATTTACAACGGGGAAATCAATGGGATGAAAATGGAGAAAGGGAAGGCATATCAATGGCAGGCCACCGTCGGTTTTGCTTATGACATGAGCATAAACGTGACCACTCCGGGCACTCTATATTCCATTATTGGCGATAAACTCACACAAATCTCTTCTTTGAAAGTCTCCGGTAATTTAAACGGTGATGATGTAAGATGTTTGAGGCAGATGGGTGATGGAATACTTAAAATAGATGTAACAACTCAGCCTACAACTGTTACAACATTCGAACCTACCGGGGTCCTTAAGACATTAGACTTAACCGATGCCAATTTTGTTAAAGGAGGAGATGTTTATTTTAAATACACACCTAGTAACAAAGAATATATATACAGTTTGTCTGACCCAACCGACACAGGTCAGAATAGTAAAACACGTTTTGTATATGGTGGTGGAAAATTTATGTTCACTTATGGCATCGAGACAATTTTATTGCCACAACAAGTTGATTCAATAGCTGAGTCTGAGTTCGGCTACAGTCAATTGTCATCTATAACTATTCCGGAACATGTTACCCGTATTGGATCAGGTGCCTTTTGCGGTGCGAAACTTACATCTATAACCATTCCAGAAAAAGTCACGTATATTGGAGAAAGCGCTTTGGGTGGTGGTGACAATCTCTCTTTAAAAACAATATATATCCACGCAAAAGAACCGCCTACAACTAATAATAAACTACCAATAGGAGCGTTGGGGCCTCAAATCACCTTCAAAATATATGTACCTAAAAAGTCTGTAGAGACGTATAAGAACGCAAAGGTTTGGAAATTATATAAAGATTACATATACCCCATGCCATAATTGCCCCTACATATTAGGCACCAAAGCCTTCTGATTTCAAAGCCTGCCGCCACCACGCGGCAGGCTTCTTTTTTTCCTAATAGTTTCCTCCTGACATATTCCGTCAGACCGAAACATGAAACGGCATTTCTACCCAGCAAGTGTTAAAAGAACATAGCCACACCATTAAAACCCTATCAACTGCCCACACCTTGACGTGAACCCCAGCCTCTGCATCCCCTCCCCCAAGAGTTTTCAGAAAAATGGTTTCATCTTTCAGGCTGAACGATAACACACTGTGTCCCAACATATAAAACAACTGAAGGATGGGACACCTATCTTTCAGCCTTCCGTCAGGATGAGAACGGTAAACCGACCGGCTGAAAGCTGAAAATCATTTGGCACAGAACGAAAAATCGCTTGCCTGAGATTGAAAAATCGTTTGGCGCAGAAAAAAACGCCCTTTTAAGGAAGACCTTTTCCCGTCCTCCATAAGGAAGGGGAAAGCTTCGGCTGAAAGATGGCCGGTACATCCTTCAGGACACAATATACTTGTTTTAAAAGACTTACGATATAACCTGAAAGATGAAAGATCTTTTTGCAAAATCCCTGGGAAGGAAAGAAAGCCGTCTGCACGTCGTCTCGGAATCAACCGCCGCACATAAAAAAAGCTCCCCTCTCAATGAGGAAAGCTTCGTGTTGGACTACCAGGATTCGAACCTGGAAAAACAGGACCAGAATCTGTTGTGTTACCATTACACCATAGTCCAATCTTCCGCAAAAATCAGGTGCCACCGACACCATTTCCGTTGGGCTACCAGGATTCGAACCTGGAAAAACAGGACCAGAATCTGTTGTGTTACCATTACACCATAGCCCATTGTCCTTTTTGCGACTGCAAATTTAGCGACTTATTTTCGAACCCACAAATTTTTATTCCCTTTTTTCGTAGGGAAGCCGCCGTGTCTATAAAAATCTTCCTCTACGATGGTCTCTCTCTGTTTCCGGACGAACTGCCAGGCACAAACCGGATTATATTATCTAAAAAAGATAAAAAGCAAAGGGTTTTGAGCCTAAAAATTGGAATGATAACATATTATATACTATCTTTGCCCGACAAATTATGTATGAATTAACGCATGAACGAAACGCAACAATTAGTAAATGCCATCACGGAAGGCATACAGGACAAGAAAGGAAAGAACATCGTCGTAGCCGACTTGACGAACATAGGTGACACCATCTGCCAATATTTCATCATCTGCCAAGGAAATTCGCCCTCACAGGTGCAGGCGATAGCGGAATCCATCGGGGAATCCGCACGGCTTAAGGCGCACGCCAAACCTGTAGCCGTGGACGGGTTGAGAAACGCCGAGTGGGTGGCAATGGATTACACGGACATCATCGTACATGTTTTCTTGCCGCAAACACGCGACTTTTACGACATCGAACACTTATGGGCAGACGCACAACTGACTTCTCTTCCCGACATTGACTAAACTCACCTTAAAAACATTATGAACGAAAAAGAAAACAAAAATAAAATGCCACGGTTCAACATGAACTGGATTTACGGCATTATCATTGTGATATTGGTGTATCTCTTCTTTACGGGTACGGGCGGAAGTACCTCCAAAACGGTGGACTACACGCAGTTCGAACAATACGTAAAAAGCGGTTATGCCTCTAAAATCATTGCGCAAAAAGACAAGGGGGTATTGGAAATGTATGTGTCGAAAGAACATTTGAAAGATGTGTTCGGCACGGACGACTTCAAGAAAATAGGAACGGTTCCGATGGTCACCGTGGAATATGCCTCCAACGAAAAACTGATGGACCTCGTGGATGAAGCCCGGGCGAACAACAATTTCAAGGGGAACTTGCGCTTCGAACAGAGCAACGACTTCATGAGCAATATCTTCTGGAACTTCTTCCCCTTGCTTTTCATTATCGCCATCTGGGTATTCATCATGAGACGGATGGGCGGCGGGAGCCCTACGGGCGGAAGCGTGTTCAACGTCGGTAAAAGCAAAGCCAAACTGATTGAGAAAGGAGAAGCCACGAGAGTGACTTTCAAAGATGTGGCCGGACAGGCCGGTGCCAAAATGGAGGTGGAGGAAATCGTGGAGTTCCTCAAAAATCCGAAGAAGTTCACCGACCTCGGAGGTAAAATACCCAAAGGCGCTTTGCTGGTAGGTCCTCCGGGAACGGGTAAGACGTTATTGGCCAAGGCTGTAGCCGGAGAGGCTAACGTCCCGTTTTTCTCTCTTTCCGGTTCCGATTTCGTAGAAATGTTCGTAGGCGTGGGAGCCAGCCGTGTACGTGACCTGTTCCGCCAGGCTAAGGAAAAGGCTCCGTGTATCATCTTCATCGACGAAATCGATGCCGTGGGACGTGCACGCGGAAAGAACCCGGCCATGGGAGGCAATGACGAACGGGAAAACACATTGAACCAGTTACTGACCGAGATGGACGGTTTCGGCACCAACAGCGGTGTCATCATTCTGGCAGCCACCAACCGGGTGGACATTCTGGACAAAGCCTTGTTGCGTGCCGGACGCTTCGACCGGCAGATACATGTGGACTTGCCGGATCTGAATGAACGGAAAGCCGTATTCAAAGTCCATCTCCGTCCGGTGAAAACGGACAGCACGGTGGACATTGACTTGCTGGCCCGTCAAACGCCCGGTTTCTCCGGTGCCGATATCGCCAACGTATGTAACGAAGCTGCCCTGATTGCAGCCCGGCATGGTAAAAAGGCCGTAGGCAAAGAAGATTTCCTCAGTGCTGTAGACCGTATTATCGGAGGACTGGAGAAACAGACCAAAGTCATGACGGTGGAAGAAAAGCAGACCATAGCCTTGCACGAAGCGGGACATGCCACCATTTCCTGGTTCTTGCAATATGCCAACCCGCTGATTAAAGTGACCATCGTGCCGCGCGGACGTGCACTGGGAGCCGCCTGGTATCTGCCCGAAGAACGACAGATTACGACCAAAGAGCAGATGCTCGACGAAATGTGTGCCACATTGGGTGGCCGGGCTGCCGAAGAATTATTCACGGGACACATTTCTTCCGGAGCGTTGAACGACCTGGAACGCGTGACCAAACAGGCTTACAGCATGATTGCCTATCTGGGTATGAGTGAACGATTGCCGAACCTCTGTTATTACAACAACGACGAATACAACTTTACGAAGCCTTATTCCGACCAGACCGCACAACTGATTGACGAGGAAGTGAAGCACATGATTGCCGAACAATACGAACGGGCCAAATCTTTGTTACGCGAACATCAGGACGGGCATGCGGAATTGGCAAAAGTGTTGGTGGAGCGCGAAGTGATTTTCGCCGAAGACGTGGAGAAGATTTTCGGCAAACGGCCGTGGACCAGCCGTACGGAAGAGTTGCTTAGCATGAACGAAGAACTCCCGGGAGACGAGATGACTCAGGAGTCTGACGAGCAAAAAGAAGAACAGGGTGCGCCAGCCTCGGATGAGCAACCGACGGAAATCTCGTCCGAACATCCTACGGAAACCACGGCACAAGCATCCGATCACGAGGCCGAGAAACCGCAAGACACACAAGCCCCTAAAGAAAAATGACCGATAAAATAAAGAATTTATGTCTCCGCACAGCCACCGGTATCGCTTTCGTAGCGGTACTGGTGGGTGGTATTTTATGGAGTAACGTCACATTCACCCTGCTCTTTGCCGTGATAACGGGTCTGAGCGTATGGGAGTTTTGCCAAGTGGTGAACCGACGGGCCGATGTACAAACCAATGCGGTGATTTGTACGGTGGCCGGGATTTACCTTTTTTTAGCCGTTTCGGGCTTTTGCAGCAATCTTACTCCTTCCGGGGTATTCATCCCGTATCTGTTGTCAGTGGTGTACCTGCTGGTCAGTGAACTTTACCTGAAAAGCGAACATGCACTGAACAACTGGGCCTATACCATGATGAGCCAGATGTACGTGGCCCTGCCGTTTGCGTCGCTCAATATCCTGACTTACCAACCCGAAGCGTCTTACAGCATCGGTGTGGCCTATGCGGGCATGCTTCCGTTGTCCGTATTCGTATTCCTTTGGGCCAGCGACTCCGGAGCTTACTGTTTCGGTTCGCTTTTCGGTCGTCACAAACTGTTCCCGCGCATCTCTCCGAACAAGTCGTGGGAGGGTTCCGTCGGAGGAGGATTGTCAGCCGTAGCCGCTTCACAGATTTTTGCCTGCTTCGAACCGTCGCTCGACAGATGGGAATGGTTGGGACTGGCACTCACAGTAGTAATATTCGGTACGTGGGGCGACCTTGTGGAAAGCCTTCTGAAACGGCAGTTGCAAATCAAAGACAGCGGCAATATCCTGCCGGGACATGGAGGGATGCTCGACCGTTTCGACAGTTCGTTGCTGGCCATTCCGGCTTCTGTCATCTACCTCTACACCCTTACCTTATTATAATAAGGAGAAAAAGACAACCCGGCCATGACGGCCATACCTGATACAAGAAGCGGGAACCGTTGACTCGAAGCAACGGTTCCCGCTCTTTCATTATCCATACAGGTCTGTCTTAACGACAGCTATCGGAAGTGGCTCTCCGTCCCACGCCACGCTCCAACAGACGAAGCATGAGACTTGCCGCCTTCGCGGGCGCACCAGTATCCCCCAACTTGACGGCCATCTCTTCATAGCCCTGCAACATGGCCGTGCGTCCGTTTCCGCCAGGCAGAATCCGGGAAAGTTCCTCCCGTATATTCCCCACGCTCATCCCATCGGCCACCAACTCCCTGACCACCTCTCGCCCGGCGACCAGATTGACCAGCGAAATATAACGGACTTTCAGGATATGCCGACGTAAGAAAGAAACCAGTTTGCCGCAGGCCGTATAATAACACACCACTTGGGGCACCCGGAAAAGGGCTGTCTCCAACGTGGCCGTCCCGGACGTGACCAAAGCTGCGCAGGCGTGGTGCAATATACGATAGGTCTGGCCGTACAGGATTTTCACACGGCTGCCCCGTAACACTTTTCCATAAAATTCAGGGTCTATATTAGGGGCTGCCGCCAACACCAACTCATACTGCCCCTCATAAACGGAAGCCGCTTCTACCATCATGGGCAAGTTGTCCTTGATTTCCTGCTTACGGCTCCCGGCCAACAAAGCCAAGACGGGCTTGCCCTCCAGTCCGTTGTCTTCCGCAAAACGTCCGAAGTCTTTTTCGTTTTCCCTTTTGTAAGCCTCCACTTCGTCCAATGTAGGGTTACCCACATAGTGAATAGGATAATGATGCTTTCCCTCAAAGAAATCCACTTCAAACGGAAGTATGGAAAAAAGCTCGTCCACATCGCGTTTGATATTCTTGATACGATACTCCTTCCATGCCCATATCTTGGGAGAGATATAGTAATATACCGGTATGGGACTATGCACATGCACGAATTCCGCCACAGACAAGTTGAAACCGGGATAATCCACCAGAATCAACACATCGGGATTCCATTCCAACACGTCCCGTTTGCACGCCTTCATATTGTGCAGTATCGTGCGCAAATGGAGCAACACGGGAATAAACCCCATGTAAGCCAATTCTTTATAATGCCGAACCAAAGTCCCGCCCTGCGCCTTCATCAGGTCTCCCCCCAAAAAGCGGAAATCCGCTTCGGCATCCCGGGCTTTCAGTTCTTTCATCAGATGAGACGCATGCAAATCCCCACTGGCCTCACCGACAATCAGATAATATTTCATAAAACTTCCAAGTCTTTGAGTCCGTCCATGGCCTGATAAGCTGTCACGTCCACCGTGACGGGAGTTACCGCCACATAGCTGTGCGCCAAAGCCCACGCATCCGTATCCGTACACTCCGGTTCCTTGTTGGTATACTCACCGGTGAGCCAAAAATATTTTCCGCCCCGAGGATGGTCGGCTGCATACAACTCGTTAGACCACGATCCACGGGCCATCCTGCATACCTTCGTCCCACGGTAACCCTGTCCCGACGGTCGGGGAAAGTTTACATTCAGACATACCCCTGCTGGCAATCCCGTTTTCAACACACGCTCCACAATGCCTCGCACGTATGGGACGGTAGGAGAAAAATCAGCATCCGCATCGAAATCGCACAAGGAAAAACCGATAGACGGGATGCCTTTCATGCAGCCTTCCAACACCACACCCATCGTCCCCGAATAATGTACGTTGACAGAAGAATTGTCCCCATGGTTGATGCCACTGACCACCACATCCGGCTTACGGCCGGTTTCCATTTCAAGTGCCAGTTTCACACAGTCTACCGGAGTCCCGCTACACGCACAGATTTTTATACCCGGACGCACAGCCACGACGCGATAACGTAAAGGGTCGTGTGCCGTAATCGCACACGCGGAACCGGAACGGGCACTGTCCGGCGCCATTACAAGAATATCTCCCAAGGGAGACAACATATCTATTAATTCGTTCAATCCTTTTGCCTGTACTCCATCATCGTTCGAGAGTAGGATAAGCGGCCTCATGTCGTTCATTTTCACCTATATTTGTTTCCACAAAAGTACGAAAAAAGGTTTAAAAGCTCAGTGCTTTCACCGAAAAACATTATCTTTGCGGCATGATGTTCCTCGCAGTTATTAACAATATAGTCGAGTTTTCAACAATTTAACGTTTCTATCTGCATTCTCTAAAGCGCAGTAGTCAGGAATACGTTACTTTTGTGCAAACCAAATATTAGGATATGGGAAAGATTATTGCTTTAGCAAATCAGAAAGGAGGGGTCGGAAAGACCACGACTTCGATGAATCTGGCCGCCTCTTTAGCGACATTGGAAAAAAAGGTCTTGCTTGTCGATGCGGATCCTCAGGCCAATGCGTCTTCCGGTTTGGGAGTAGACGTATCTGAAATAGACTGCTCTATCTATGAATGTATCATCGATCACGCAGATCCGTGCGATGCCATTTATACTACGGATATCGAGGGATTGGACATCATTCCTTCGCACATCGATTTGGTCGGTGCGGAAATAGAAATGCTGAACCTTCCCAATCGGGAAAAAGTGCTGACGGGTATCCTTTCCCCCATGAAGAACGAATACGATTACATTTTGATAGATTGTTCCCCTTCATTAGGCCTCATCACCGTAAACGCATTGACGGCAGCCGATGCCGTAATCATCCCGGTCCAGTGTGAATATTTCGCATTGGAAGGTATCAGCAAACTTCTCAATACGATCAAGATTATCAAATCCAAGCTCAATCCGTCTTTGGAAATCGAAGGTTTCTTGCTGACCATGTATGACAGCCGCCTGCGTCTGGCCAACCAGATTTATGATGAGGTAAAAAAGCATTTCCAGGAATTAGTCTTCAAAACCGTCATCCAACGGAACGTCAAACTCAGCGAAGCCCCGAGCCACGGTCTTCCGGTTATCCTGTACGACACGGATTCCACAGGTTCCAAGAACCATTTGGCTTTGGCGAAAGAAATTATTGAAAAAGACAAATAACAGAAAAAAGAATGGCTGTACACAAGAAATACCCTGCTTTAGGACGAGGACTGGACGCTCTGATTTCCACCAAGGAAGTCCACACGGACGGTTCCTCTACCATCAATGAAATCGAACTGGACAAGATTTCTCCGAATCCCAACCAGCCGAGAAGGGATTTTGACCCTGAAAGTCTGCGCGAGCTGGCCGACTCCATTGCGGAAATCGGCATCGTACAACCCATCACACTCCGCAAGATGGAAGACGACACGTTTCAGATCATCGCCGGAGAACGGCGCTGGAGAGCTTCCAAACAAGCCGGCCTGCACACCATCCCGGCATACATACGTACGGCAGATGACGAGAATGTCATGGAAATGGCCTTGATAGAGAACATCCAACGCGAAGACCTGAATTCGGTGGAGATCGCACTGGCCTACCAACATCTTATCGAACAATACAACCTGACGCAAGAGAAATTGAGTGAACGCATCGGTAAAAACCGCTCTACCATCACGAACTATTTGCGTCTGCTCCGTTTGCCCGCTCCTATTCAGATGGCTTTGCAAAACAAAGACATCGACATGGGACACGCACGCGCCCTACTCGCTTTGGATAACCCTACACTGCAAATCAAACTATTCCAGCAAATCATTCAGGAGAACCTTTCCGTCCGGAAGGTAGAAGAAATGGTCAAAGCTCTCACGGAGGGCGAAAGCGTAAAAAGCGGAGGTAAAAAAATCACACCGAAGGGAGCACGTCTTCCCGAAGAATACAACGTTTTGAAACAAAGTCTATCTAAATTCTTTCAAGCCAAAGTACAACTCACTTGCTCGGATAAAGGCAAGGGTAAAATCAGCATTCCGTTTGCGAATGAAGAAGAATTGGAACGTATTATCGAACTGTTTGACCGTTTAAAAAGTTGAAGTGTATTAAACTCTTATATCGTCATTCACTCATCCTGCTCGGCATCTTGTTCATGCACGGCGGGATGTCTTCAGTTTGGGGACAAACGTCTCCGGCAGCAGACAGTATACCTGCCGTACACGACTCCGTGCCCACCGCAGTACCCTTGCTTGCCGACACGTTGGCCGTTACGGCCAAAGACAGCATTCCACCCGTTATCACCGAAACGCCCCCCACGCCCGGCGACAGTTTGCCGTCCGCAGGAACGTTGACGGACACCACAGCAACCGCATTGGATTCCACTGCCATCGGCCTGAAAAGCGATTCATTGCTCTGCCACACGCCCTCTTTTATGGAAAAGCGTTTCATTCCCAATCCACAGCGTGCCCTATGGTTATCCCTGATTATTCCGGGAGCCGGACAGATTTACAACCGCAAACTGTGGAAAATACCTATTGTCTACGGCGGCTTTTTAGGTTGCCTCTATGCCCTGACGTGGAACAACCAGATGTATGGCGACTATTCACAAGCCTATCTGGATATTATGGATGACGACCCCAACACGAAGAGCTACGAAAATATGCTCCCGTTGAATTACAGCATTGCAGGCCGGGAAGACCAATACAAAGAAATATTCAAGAACAAAAAGAACTATTACCGCAAGTACCGGGACATGAGTATATTCGCCATGATAGCCGTATATCTGCTGTCGGTAGTAGACGCATACGTGGACGCGGAACTCTCGTCTTTCGACATTTCCAAAGATTTGGGTTTGCGAATCGAACCGGCCGTCTTTAATTTTGGCGGACGGGGACGGGAGGCTTCGGTAGGCGTCCAATGTAATTTAAACTTTTAAACCATGATGAAGAAAATCGGATTATTCTGTATAGCAGCTTTATTGGCTACGGGGATGAAAGCACAAAACGACATCACCGTACACGACGACCAGACGGGAAAAGACGAAGTGATCGGTCTCCCGGAAGGTATGACCTATGAAATAGACAGCCTGTTGCAAGAATGGAACACCAAGAACTATCTGGGAGTGGATGAGAAATGCGAAAGTTCGGACGAGAATCCGCAATACAGCAAGGAGGAATACATCTCGCGACTCAACCGCCTGCCCAACGTCATAGAAATGCCCTATAACGAGGTGGTACGGAAATTCATCGACCAATATTGTACACGGCTGAGACGCTCCGTATCTTACATGCTGGCAGCCAATAATTTCTATGTACCCATATTCGAGGAAGCATTGGAAAGTTACCAGTTACCCTTGGAACTGAAATACCTGCCGGTCATCGAGTCCGCCCTCAACCCTGGAGCCACCTCCCGGGTCGGTGCAGCCGGATTGTGGCAATTCATGATTTCTACCGGTAAAGTGTACGGCCTCGATGTCAATAGTCTGATAGACGAACGACGTGACCCCATCAAATCCTCGTATGCAGCCGCACATTACCTGCAAGACCTTTATCAGATTTTCGGCGACTGGACTTTGGTCATTGCAGCCTACAACTGCGGGCCGGCCAACGTAAACAAGGCTATCCGACGCGCAGGGGGAAGCAGGGATTATTGGCAAATCTATCCTTATCTTCCGCAGGAAACAAGAGGTTACGTACCGGCCTTCATTGCCGCCAATTACGTCATGAACTATTATTGCGAACATAATATATGCCCGATGACCACTACGTTGCCTCCCAGCACGGACACCATCATCGTTGACCGCGACGTGCATTTCGACCAAATCGTAGCTGTATGCAACGTCAAGACGGAAGAAGTCAAAGCCCTTAATCCGCAATACCGTACGGGACTTATTCCGGGCGCCAAAAAAAGCTGCATTCTCCGCCTGCCTACCCACGGTATCAGCGCGTTCATTGCGGCCGGAGATTCCGTTTACACCTATAAGTCGGACGAACTGTTCACCAACCGTAGCGAAGTGGCTGTAAGCCAATCTGCAAAAAAATCATCTGCTACACGTTCACGCAGCAGCAAGAGCAGCCGCAGCAAATCGAGAACCCACACCATACGTTCGGGAGAGACTCTCTCGACGATTGCGAAACGTTACGGAACGACCGTATCCAAACTCAAACGCCTCAACGGTATAAAAGGTACAAGCATACGAGCCGGGAAAAAACTGAAAGTCAGATAAAACAGTCGCAAAAGACAAAAGGAGGTGACCATGGAAGATTCTGCCAAAAAACAACTTGACGAAGAGAAAATGGTAAATGATGCTTTTCAGCATCTGATAAATACTTATTTGGCGTCACGCCACCGCAAAAAGGTGGAAATCATTACCAAGGCTTTTAATTTTGCCAAACAAGCCCACAAAGGAGTGCGCCGCCTTTCCGGCGAACCTTACATCATGCATCCGCTGGCCGTAGCCCAAATCGTATGCAGCGAAATCGGCTTGGGTTCTACCTCCATCTGTGCCGCCTTGCTCCACGACGTGGTAGAAGACACTGACTACACCGTGGAAGACGTCTCCAACATTTTCGGTCCTAAAATCGCTCAAATCGTAGACGGGCTTACGAAAATATCGGGAGGCATCTTCGGCGACAAGGCGTCTGCCCAGGCCGAGTCTTTCAAGAAACTGTTGCTGACCATGAGCGACGACATCCGGGTGATTCTCATCAAGATTTCCGACCGGTTGCATAATATGCGTACGTTAGGCTCGCAGCCCCCCAACAAACAATATAAGATAGCAGGGGAAACTCTTTATATTTATGCGCCGCTGGCCAATCGTCTCGGACTGAACAAAATCAAAGAAGAACTGGAAGACCTGAGTTTCCGGTACGAGCATCCTGAGGAATACCAGCAAATTATCGACAAACTGGCACAAACCCGCGCCCATCGTGAAACCCTTTTTGAAGATTTCACGCGCCCCATCCGCGAGGCATTGGACAAGATGGGGCTTACCTATACCATCAAAGCACGCATCAAAACACCTTATTCCATTTGGTGCAAGATGCAAAACAAGCATATCGAGTTCGAAGAAGTCTACGATATCCTGGCCGTAAGAATCATCTTCGAACCGCAAAGGGCAGAAGACGAAATCAGCGAATGTTTCCGCATCTACGTGTGTGCCAGCCGTATATACAAGCCGCATCCCGAACGGTTGCGCGATTGGCTGACTCACCCGAAAGCCAATGGCTACCAAGCTCTGCATGTCACGCTCATGAGTAAGACGGGCCAATGGATAGAAGTGCAAATCCGCTCCACAAGAATGGACGAGATGGCAGAGCAAGGATTTGCCGCCCATTGGAAATATAAAGAAGGCAGCAAAACGACAGCAGACAGCGAAGACGAACTGGAAAAATGGCTCCACACCATCAAAGAAATCCTGGACGACCCACAGCCGAACGCCTTGGACTTCCTCGATGCCATCAAGTTGAACCTCTACGCCTCGGAAATCTTCGTAGTTACGCCCAAAGGGGAGTTCAAGACGATGCCGGCCGACTGCACGGCACTCGATTTTGCATTCAGTATCCACACGTTTCTCGGCAGCCATTGCATCGGTGCGAAGGTGAATCATAAATTGGTACCGCTCAGCCACAAATTACAAAGCGGCGACCAAGTGGAAATCCTGACCTCGAAAACCCAACGGGTACAGAAAGAGTGGATCAACTTCGCCACCACAGCCAAGGCCAAAAACAAGATACAAGCCATCCTGCGCCGCGAAGAACGCGAGCTGCAAAAGCAAGGAGAAGAGATACTTAACGAATTCTTCGAAAAAGCAGAGGTTGAACCCAACAGCATGAACATCGATAAACTATGCGACTTGCACCGCATCAAGTTCCGCGAAGAACTCTTCCAGGCCATAGGCAGCAAAAACGTCGTGTTAGGCACGGCCGACTTGAATGTGCTTCATGAGAAACAAGGGAACAAGGGCAACAGTTGGACACATTTCATCCCCTTCCTGAAGAAGAAGTCTCCTTCTTCAAAAACAAAAGAGAAACCGACCCCGGAACAACCGATCTCCATAGACCGGAAAAAAACAGTGGTTCTGAACGAAGAAAACATTCAGAATTTCATTATTGCGGAATGTTGCCACCCCATCCCGGGCGACGATGTGCTGGGATATATCGACAGCGACAAGCACATTTACATTCACAAACGCCAATGTCCAGTGGCCGCCAAACTCAAGACCAGCGACGGTAATCATATTCTCGCGGCTACGTGGGACGTACATAAAACGTTGTTCTTCCCCGCCACCATCAAAGTCAGCGGCATCGACAATATCGGTATCCTGCATGAAATGACCGGTGTACTGTCCAACCAGCTTAACATCAATATCTACAAATTGACCGTCTCGACAAAGGACGGCATATTCGATTGCGAAATACAATTGGGAGTACACGATGTGGAGGATGTCAAAACCATCTGCAACAAACTGAAGAACATGACCGGTATAGAAGAAGTGACCCGAATAGACTGAGACATTCCCGGCCGCACACCATAGAAAGGAATCAGACCAAACCGTCTAATTCCTTTTTTATTTGCATCAACTCCTCGCGGACGGCTTGCAGGCGGCCGACAATCTCCATATTCCGCTCCACTTCTCCCTTACTGTTCCGCAAAGCCTTGCGGGCTGCCGCCAGCTTCATGCCTTTCACCTTGACCAAATGGTGAATCAGGCGTACTTGTTCGATGTCCTCCTGCGAGTACTGCCGAATGTTTCGTCCCGATTTTTTAGGGGTTATCGTGGGGAATTCTTTCTCCCAGTAGCGCAGCAAAGTCTCGGACACCCCCAGCATTTCCGCCACTTCTCCAATGGAATAATAAAGTTTCAACTCCTTATTCGGATTCAGTGCCATAATTCAACTCTTTTTCCGTTCGTTTCCAGTCATTTCCTTGCAAAAGTAGGCAAAACGGCCTATCTTTGCAAAACTTTTTGGAAAATAGTAACGCATAAAATAAAAATCAAATGACTGCAAACGAAATCCGCGACTCGTTCGTCAAGTTCTTCGAGTCCAAGGGGCACCTCATTGTCCCGTCTGCGCCGATGGTCATCAAAGACGACCCGACGCTGATGTTTACCAATGCGGGCATGAACCAATTCAAAGACATCATCCTGGGCAACCGTCCCGCCACGAGCAAACGTTGCACCGATTCGCAGAAATGCCTCCGTGTCAGCGGCAAGCACAACGATTTGGAAGAAGTAGGCCATGACACTTACCACCATACCATGTTCGAAATGCTCGGCAACTGGAGCTTCGGCGATTACTTCAAGAAAGAAGCCATCGAATGGGCTTGGGAATATCTGGTAGACGTGTTGAAGATCGACAAGTCCAACCTATATGCCACCGTCTTCGAAGGTTCACGTGAAGAAGGACTTGAACGCGACAACGAAGCGGCTTCTTATTGGGAGAAGTTCCTCCCGGCCGACCACATCATCAACGGCAACAAGCACGACAACTTTTGGGAAATGGGTGCCACGGGCCCCTGCGGTCCGTGTTCTGAAATCCATATCGACCTGCGTCCGGAAGAAGAAAAAGCGAAAGTGCCCGGCCGCGAACTGGTGAACAAGGACAACCCGTTGGTCATCGAAATATGGAACCTCGTGTTCATGCAATACAACCGTAAGGCCGACCAGACCTTGGAACCCCTTCCGGCCAAAGTCATCGACACGGGTATGGGATTCGAACGTCTGTGCGCTGTGATGCAAGGCAAACGTTCCAATTACGACACCGACGTGTTCCAGCCTATCATCAAGGTAATCGGCGACCTGTCGGATTGCCGATACGGTGAAGACGCGAAGAAGGATGTAGCCATGCGCGTAGTGGCCGACCACTTGCGTACCATAGCTTTCTCCATCGCCGACGGCCAGTTGCCGGGCAATGCCAAAGCCGGTTACGTCATCCGCCGTATCCTGCGCCGCGCCGTACGCTATGCCTACACGTTCTTAGGCCAGAAAGAAGCTTTCATGTACAAGCTCCTGCCCGTGCTCGTACAGGAAATGGGAAAATCCTACCCGGAGTTGGAAGCCCAAAAGGTGCTCATCTCCAAAGTGATGAAAGAGGAAGAAGACTCCTTCCTGCGCACCTTGGAAACCGGTATCCGCCTGCTCGACCGCGTGATGGCCGAGACACGTGCCTCCGGGAAGACCGTCATAGACGGCGTGGAAGCCTTCACGCTGTTCGACACCTATGGTTTCCCGCTCGACCTGACGGAACTCATCTGTCGTGAAAACGGCATGACCGTGGACGAAGAAACGTTCCATGCGGAGATGCAGAAGCAGAAAGAACGCGCACGCAACGCCGCAGCCGTGGAAACGGGCGACTGGGTGGTAGTAAAGGAAGGAGAAACCGAGTTCAAAGGCTGGGACTATACTGAGCACGAATGCCACATCCTCCGCTACCGCAAAGTAACGCAAAAGAAACAGACGTTCTATCAAATCGTACTCGACTACACGCCGTTCTATGCCGAAATGGGCGGACAAGTGGGCGACCGCGGTGTGCTTTGTTCGGAACACGAGACCATAGAAATCGTAGATACCAAACGGGAAAATAACCTCCCTGTACATATCGCCAAGACTTTGCCTGAGCACCCCGAAGCCGACTTCATGGCCTGCGTAGACACCGATTTGCGCGCTGCCAGCGAAGCCAACCACACTTGTACGCACTTGCTCGACCAGGCCCTGCGCACGGTGTTGGGCGAACACGTGGAACAGAAAGGTTCATTGGTCACTCCGGAATACCTGCGTTTCGATTTCTCCCACTTCCAGAAAGTGACCGACGAGCAACTGCGCGAAGTGGAACGTATCGTCAATGCCAAAATCCGCGAAGACCTGCCCCTGCAAGACCATCGTGACATGCCGATAGAAAAGGCCAAGGAACTGGGGGCCATCGCGCTCTTCGGAGAGAAATACGGCGACCGGGTGCGCGTCGTGCAATTCGGCGACAGCGTGGAATTCTGTGGCGGTTGCCATGCCAAATCCACCGGCCGTATCGGTATGATGAAAATCCTGAGCGAGAGTTCCGTGGCAGCCGGCGTGCGCCGCATCGAAGCCATCACGGGAGAAAAAGTAGAAAACATGCTTTATACCCTGCAAGACCTGACAAACGAACTGAGGACCATGTTCAACAATGCCCCGGACGTGAAAGCTGCCATCCTCAAATCCATTGAGGAAAACGCAACCCTGAAGAAGCAGATTGAAGAAAGCATGAAAGAAAAGGCCGCACAAGCCAAGGCACGTATTGTCTCGCAGGCCGCCATCGTAAACGGCGTAACGCTATACCGTGGCATTCTCCCCATGCCTGCCGACCTCGTGAAAGACATGGCCTTCCAGCTTCGGAACGGTGCGGAAGACGCATTGGTCATCATCGGTAGCCTGCACGAAGGCAAGCCCATGCTGACGGCTGCGGCTTCGGACAATATGGTGAAGGCACACGGTATGAACGTAGGCAAAATCATCCGCGAAGCAGCCAAGTTGATTCAGGGCGGCGGCGGCGGACAGCCCCACTTTGCCACAGCCGGCGGCAAGAATGCCGACGGACTGAGTGCAGCCGTAGACAAATTCGTCGAACTGGCGGCATTGTAAACCGCGCCACTGTCCGGCATCGAATAGCAAGTGGGGAGGAGCATGACTCTTTCCCACTTTTTTCGTCCCCTCGCTCCGGCTTACGGGAGGATGTTGAATATCCAAGACAGTCCAGTCTTTCTCCCCTTACCCACGAGAGTTTTTATAAAAAGCTGTCATACAACAACATATCATTCTCCTTACATTCCCAAATCAATTGGCTGAGAACGAAAAATCAATCGGCTGAGATTCGTTTTTCGTTCTCAGCCGATTGATTTTTCATTTGCCTCATGATGAAAAGCCCTTGGATGAGACCGTCAGAAATCCGGACAGAAGCCCTCTATCCCCTCTCGCTTTCCATTTGATTCGGTGGCCAGTTCACCAGATACAAAGTTTCCGTGGCCCGGGTAAAGGCCGTGTACAGCCAACGGACATAATCAGGCGTAAGCATGTCTTCCGTCACGTAACCCTGATCCACGAAGACCCGTTGCCACTGTCCGCCCTGCGCCTTATGGCAAGTCACGGCATAGGCGTATTTCACTTGCAAGGCGTTGAAATACGGGTCGGTTTTCAACTTCTTCAACCGTTCACGCCTCACCGTAATGTCCATATAATCCGCTTCCACGGCAAAGAACAAGGCATCGGACTGGGTTTTCGTCAAGGCCGGTGCTTCGCTCTGTAACGTATCCAGCAATACCGTCGCCTCCAGCTCCACATCGTCATAATCGGGAAAACGCAGCCACACATCGGCAAAGCGAAACCCGTACATGTCACGCGTACGCCTCACTTTCCGCACGACCGCCACGTCACCGTTGGCCAAAAAATCAAAGGGACAGTCCTTCTGTCCCGCAGTCCAGAAATAATTGTTCTTGGCCACTAATAATTGGTCGCCTCCCGTAAGCTCTTCTTCCCGCCCTAGGATACGCCCCCTTATGCCGTTATTATAAATGTTGGCCCGTTTGTTCGACCGGGTCACCACAATGGTCTGGTCCAGTCCGCACCGGCTGTAGGCTTCTTCCAAAGCTTCTATCAATTCATCTCCGGGTACGCGACGGATGTCGGGAAAACCCTGGATACGCACTTGGGGCAGGCCGGTGTACTCATCCGCTGTAATCCAATGTCTCAGGCGTGTGGCATTCCACAATATGCCGCTCTCGTCATGCTGCCGGACCACTTGCGTCAGTTCGCCTTCCCATACATGCAAGCCATATCCTTCCAATGCGCGTCGCGAGAGGGCCGGACTGAGTTCTTCCCCCACGGGAGGCAACTGTGCCGTGTCGCCCACCAACATCAAACGGCATCCCTCGCCCGAATACACGAACTGTATCAAGTCGTCCAACAAGCAACCGGAACCGAAATGCCCCACTCCGCCGGTACTCCCCGAAATCATGGAAGCCTCGTCCACAATAAATAAGGTATGTTTTTGCAGGTTAACATTCTGTAAGAAATTGTCCGTCTCATTGGAAAAAGTCTTCTGACGATATATGCGCTTATGAATGGTAAAAGCCGGATGCCCCGCATGCAGGGCAAAGACTTTGGCCGCCCGACCCGTAGGCGCCATCAGGACGGTTTTCTGCTTCAAATCGTCCAAAGCCCTGACCAATGCACTCAGGACGGAAGTCTTGCCCGTACCGGCATACCCGCGCCACAAACAAAGCCCGTCTTTGTCCCCCGACAAAAGGAAATCTGCCGTCATGGCTATCATCTCCCGTTGCCCGTTTGTAACTTCAAAAGGGCATTTTCCCTCTATAAACCGCTCTAAATCCTTATTTATCATAAAACCGAGATAAAAAGTTCGTCGAAAAGTCGAATATTAAATTTATTTATCTTACTTTTGCGATGCGAATGTAACAAATAAAATTATAAATGTATCATGAAAAAAGCAATTAATGTCATCCTGGGCTTATGCGCAGTGGTTTTGCTTTATCTCTGCTACGAGAGCATCATGCAACCCATCCAGTTCAACAAGGAGAAGGACATACGGGAAGCAGCAGTTAAGGCACGTTTGATTCAAATCAAAGATGCGGAAGAACAGTACCGCCAGCAACATCAAGGCGAGTTCTGCGACACGCTCGACGTGCTGATCAACTTCATTAAAACGGCACGAATTCCTCACGTGACCAAGGTAGGAGAACTGAGTGACAAACAAATGGAAAGCGGGCTGACCGAATCCAAGGCTGCCGCCATTGTGAACAGCGGAGAGGCCGCTGCCATCGCAGCCAACGGTTTGCAGAATTTCCGTCGCGACACGACATGGACTCCCATGGCCGAAGCCATTGTGGGTACAGACGGTAACGCAGATTCACTCAAATTCATCCCGTATAGTGACGGGCAGACTTTTGAATTGGAGAAAACCATCCACGTAGGCCGCTCCGGTGTGACTCAAAATGTGATGGAATGCCGTGCTCCTTATTCTGCTTACCTGAAAGGCCTGAGCGAACGCGAGATTTACAACCTGACAGACGCGGCTGAGAAACAAGGCCGTTATGCCGGACTGAAAATTGGTGACCTCATGACCCCGAACAACAATGCAGGAAACTGGGAATAATCAAAGTCAAACTTATAATCTGTCCATCCGCCTGCACGCGGATGGATTTTCTTTTTATAGCTACAACCCGACAAGAACGGAACCGGTAGCTATAGAAGACTATATTTATCATGAAGAAGAGAGCGTCGCGGAAACCTTGAAGAAGGCCATTGCGCAATCCGCCATAGTCCGAAAAAGGAATAACCCCGTGGTTTATGGCTTGGTGACAGGACTTTCCATGCAAGTGCCTTTAGAGTGTTTCCGGAAAGAGGAAGCCCATGCGCTCTATCGCCTGACGTACGCTCAGGAAAAAACAGGCAAAACCTATTATAATATCCTGCCTCATCTGGAAATCGCCCAGATATTTACAGTAGACCATGAAGTGGAGCGTATACTCAACCAACACTTTCCCGGTATACGGTTTTACCACAGCCATACCATGATATTGGAAAAGCTGTGGCTTTTGGCCCAACAGGACAAACGGCAATTATACGCTTATTTCGACGAAAAAGAAGTTTTCGTATTCGGCTATCGGGCACAACAATTATGTTATGCCAATACCTTTCCGGCCGACGTGGCGGACAATGCGGTATACTTCATCCTTTCCGTATGGAAAGACCTGAAAATGGATGTACGTCAGGAGGAATGCATACTATTGGGTAACGGCAATATAAAGGATGACACAGCTCAGCTCCTTGCCCGATACTTGCAGAACGTCAGAAACACGAACGCGGCCGATATTTACCGCCGTTCCACACTGGCACGGAATCAGCAGCTCCCGTTCGACCTGTTGGCTTTATGGGTCCATGTGATATAATATAAATCATCGTTATGAGAGTCATCACCGGTATATACAAGGGCAGGCATTTCGATGTCCCCCGTAGTTTCAAGGCACGTCCCACAACGGATTTTGCCAAAGAAAACCTGTTCAACGTACTCAACGGCTATCTGGATTTCGACGAAGAGCCGGAGGCTTTGGACCTCTTTGCCGGCACCGGCAGCATTACCATAGAACTGCTTTCAAGAGGGTGCGGGAAGGTGGTCTCCGTGGAGCGTGATGCCCAGCATTTCCGCTTCATCAGCCAGATTATCGACACGCTGAAAGCCCCCAACTGCTACCTGCTGCGTACCGACGTATTCCGTTATTTAGACCGGTGCAATGAACAGTTCGACTTTATCTTTGCAGATCCTCCGTATGCCTTGAAGAGTCTGGAAATCCTTCCTGACCTCGTGTTCCGGCACAACCTGCTGAAACCCGACGGCCTGTTCGTGCTGGAGCATGGCAAAACCAATGACTTCAGCGCACATCCTTCTTTCAAAGAACATCGCACATACGGAAGTGTGAACTTTTCTTTCTTCAAAGCAAAGGAGACAGCAAACGAATAGAGGATTCGGCCACACGGCACCAAATGGAGCGCGTCTCCCACGTCTCCAGATTCAACATCCTACAATGGCTCTGGTCTTCCTGAAACACTTTTTTCATGTGCAATGCCGCCTCTTTGTCGTACACAAAGGCATTTACTTCGAAATTGCGCTCAAAGCTTCTGAAATCTATGTTGGTCGACCCACAGGACATCAACGTATCATCGCACACCAACGTCTTGGAGTGCAGGAAACCCTTCTGATAAAGGTACACCCTCACTCCGGCGCGAATCACGTCGTGAAGGAACGAACGCGAGGCCCACGTCAGAAACCGCTTGTCCGTACGCTCCGGTATCATCAAACGCACGTCCACTCCCGCCAGGGCAGCCGTTTGCAATGCAAACAACATACGCTCCGTAGGCATGAAATAAGGGCTTTGCAAGTAACAATACTGACGTGCACGCAGGAGCGCCAGAATCATTCCCTGCATGATATCCGGCCACGGTGCCGTAGGTATGGAGGTCACAATCTGTATCAAGGCATTCCGACTCACGTAGGGTTCGCGGTCGCAGGCCATGATCTTACGGCACTCCTCTTCCCGAGGATAATAGACTTGGTCTGTAATCGTCTGCCCGGCCGCCACATACCAATCCGAAAGGAAAGCGCGCTGCAAACCGCCTACGGCATTCCCCATGATGCGCACATGCGTATCGCGCCATACAGGCTGGTTTTTATCCACCTGATAAAAATAACGCTCTGCCAGATTCATACCGCCCACATAGCCTATAATACCGTCGATGACCACAATCTTCCGATGATTCCGGAAATCCACCTTACTGGTAAACTTCGGAAAACGTACCGGAAGGAAAGCCGCCACCTGTATACCCTCCGCTTCCATCTGCTTGAAAAAGCGATTCTTCACGTTCCAACATCCCACGTCGTCGTACACCAACCGGACGCTCACCCCCTCACGGGCTTTGGTTGCCAGAGCCTCGCGTACCAGTCGTCCCACCTTGTCGTCTTCTATGATATAGAACTCCACATGGATATGATGCCGCGCCGAGGCAATGTCGCGCAGGAGGTTATCGAGCATCTCCTCTCCGGAAATGAAGAAACGTATTTTATTGTCGGGATAAGGGAAAGAGCCGCTTTGCCGACGAAACAGCTTGATCAAAGGCTTATGCTCTGCCGGAAGTTCCGGAAAACCTCCCTGATAGAAACGCACGGCCGAACGACGTGCAAGCTGACTGGCACACGCCCGGCTTACAAAATGTTCCCGTTTACGGTTTCTGCCGAAAAAGAAATAAATGACCAGCCCCACGACGGGTAAGGAAAACAACACCATCAGCCATGCCACAGTCTTCACCGGCTGACGGTTTTCCAAAATCACCACCAGCATCTGGCTCAAAACTATAAACAAGTAAAAAGCACCAAGTACACTATAAATTACCACATCGAACACGTCTCAATCCGGTTTATTTATAACAAACTTACAAAAAAGTATTGAAATTCGGTTAAACATACGAAGAAAAAGTGACTTGGTTTGAAATCTCGTCACAAAAAGACAAGCTAAAGTCCCATCGAAATGAGACCTTAGCCTTATTCATAAACACTCCGTTTCCGACTCAAAAACGCGGGCCACCGAAACCACCGGGTCCCCTTCTCGGTCCACCCGGTCCGCCGCCCATGGCGTTGCGCCCGCCCATCAGATTGAGCTTGTAGATGAAATGTACCATCACGTAACTGTTGATGGCATTGGTCCATGTGTCCGTACGCTGCGTGGCAGAAAGCGAGCGGCTGATATTGCTGCGCTCACGCAAGATGTCGTACCATTGCAGCGACACCGTGGCGGCATTCCCTTTCAGGAAACTTTGCGAAAGCTGCGCGTTCCAAATCAACTCATCGGTATTCATGGACGCGTCGTCGTAACCACGGCGGCTGCTTTGCCCGATATTCGTGGCCAAACTCATGTTCCACGGCATGTTGACTTGCACATTGCCCCCGTACGAGAAGCTGTAAGTGTCAAGATTGGCATTCTCCTGCAAATCATTACGTGCATGTTGGTAGTTGATGTTACCGTTCACGCCCACTTCAAACAAATCATTACGGAAATTGAAATTCACCCGTTCGCCAACATTGGAACTCTTCGTCGTGCTCTTTTGGCTAAGGTTCACGATTTGGTCGGAAGTCACGTTGTCGTTGATTTGCGAACCGGAACTGATGTACCCTACATCATTGGCATAACGGAAAGTTGTAAATGTGAAAAAGTTGAAGTACTTCTTCTCCCCCATCGCAGTGTTGAACATAAGCCCTGTCCAAGCGTCCCAATTGCCGTTGATGTTCATCGGCATGGTGGTACGCCGTCCCGAAGCCTCATCGTAAAGCACAGCCGTACTGATGCTGTTGTTAGTCATGCTCATGTTCGCATGCACCATCCATCCACGCTGCAAGTCGGGTATGTAATTGTTGTAGAACAGTTCCATGCGGTTGGTCCACGAAGGCTTCAGCCCGGGGTTACCTTTCGAAATGTTCAGCGGGTCGGAATCGTCTGTCACGTCGAGCAGGTTCGTCATCGAGGGTTGTGAAGAACGCCCGTTGTAACGCAGGCGCAACTGCCCCGTCTCGGAAAACTTGTAGCGGAAATCTATGCGCGGTGCCCAGTTCAGCACGTTGCGCACCACGGTAGTGTCGAGGCTTCCCTTGGTATAATCCATGTAGGTCTTCTGCGGCTGCACGGAAATACCCGCGCTGAAACGCACCTTTTCCTTCCGGTAACGGAACATCACCGTAGCATCTTGATTGTGCTCCTTGTAAGTGGCATATTGGCTATTCTGGTAGTTCCGCGCCAAATCCAACCAATCCACGCCCGGGATATATTCCAAAGGATACGTCTCCAATTCCTCCTGCGTGATGACTCCTTTGGATACCAAACTGTCCAAAGAATACATGGAGCGGTCGGAATCGGAATAACGGTACTGGTAACGGTAGCTGAACTGCAAATGCGCCCCGGCAAACAAGGGCTCACTGTAGCTCAAATCCGCACTTCCGTTGTAACTCTTCGAGGGATTGACATTATATTGGTGCATATAGGAGCGGTCGTACCCTCCACCCGGCTTGCGCTGAAGGAAATAGTTCACGTCCGAGATGTTGAACGACTTGTTGTCCGAATCGGAATAACCGCCCCGCATCCGCAAGGTAAGGTTGCGCCCCTTGCTGTTCAGCCGACGGTTCACCATCAACATCCCGTCCACGGAATAGCTTTGGCCGTCGCTATGGCTCCAACGCCGGTTGTCATTCACCACGATGCTGTCCGACACATAATCGCGATATTGCGAAAGCGGATCGGTCATGCCCCGTGTATAAGGGTTATCGTTAAACGTCACACTGCTGCTCTGCCCGTCGCTGTAATTCTGCGAGAAAGAAAAGTTCGGACGGAACATGATGCGCGTCATCGTGTCCGGCGACCATTCGAGCCTGAAATTTGAATTCACGTTCGTATTGCCCGACTTGGAACGGTTCATCCTGTTAGAAAATGAACTGTTCGTCCCCGACGTAAGGAAAGATTCCGAATTGGTCGTGCTCAACTGGTCGGCACTGCTATGGCGGTAGCGCACGTTTCCGCCCACTTTCAACCGTCCGGCCTCGTTTTCCTTTTTACCGTTCTCCCAGACAAAGTCCATACCGGCATCCTTGTTGGCCACGAGACCGCCGTTGCCGCCCCAACCTCCATGGAACCCGCCGGAGAACCCACGGTCGTTCACATTGTTGGCACCTCCAAGCAACGTCAACCGCAACCTGTCGGTAAAGCGGTTCACCATGAAACGACCCGTATAGCGGTCTTCCGTACCGTATCCGAGATCTACATCCGCCAACCAGCTTTTCTTCATTTCAGGCTTCACCGAGAGGTCAATCACCGTTTCTTCTTCTCCGTCATCGATACCTGTCATGCGCGTGTAGTCGCTCTTACGGTCGTATGCCTTAATTTTCTCTACCATGTTGGTAGGCAAGTTCTTCATCGCCACCTTGGTGTCGTTATCGAAGAATTCCTTGCCGTCTATCATGATTTTCTTCACTTCCTTTCCGTTAATGGTAATGGTTCCGTCCTCTGAAACTTCCGCTCCCGGCAATTTCTTTACCAATTCTTCCAATGCGGAACCTTCGGGCACACGATAGGCGCCTGCATTATAAACGAAAGTGTCAGCTTTCATTTCCACCTGAGCCTGCCGGGCTGTCACCTCGACTGCATCCAACAAAGCCGCATTGGTCTGCAACTTGATCGTCCCTATAGCCATCGAAGGCTTCGAAGCCACCAACACCACGTCCTTATAATAAGGCTTAAAACCGACCGACGTCACCCGGAATATATACTTTCCCGGTTTCACGCCCGGAATGGAAAACTTCCCTTCCAAATTGGAACTGGCACCTGTGACCAACGTGCTGTCCGTCGTTTTCAACAATACGGCCGAGGCCGAAAACGCAGGTTCGTTGGTATCTTCTTCAATCACCGTTCCGCTGACCGTCACCTTCTGCGCCCACGAGCACACGCTCCACACACACAGCATAAAAGCCAGCACGTTTCTCTTTTTCATTTTTCTAATTAATTAGTTTGCCCCCTCATTTTCTCCTGTCCCAGCCTTAACAGACAAATACGAAATATCATTTATTTGTCTTTCCTTATTACACGGCACAGAAATCTCTTTGCCATCAATCAAAATCCTTTTTACATCTTTCCCATGTATCCGTACAGTACCATCCGGCTGTACTTGCACACCTGGCAATTTTTTTAATAAATTCTCCATCTTGCCCTGATGTTTCGTACTGTCATTACAAATCCTCTGGTTAAAAAAGGAAAGGGTATCTTTGCCATCCACAATAATCCGTTCTACCTGTTTCCCGTTTATTTTGACAGTACCATCTTCTACTATCACCTTTCCGGGCAACTTCTCCATCAATTCTTCAAGAAGATTTCCACTTACCCGGCCCTGGGCACACAAGCCTGAAGTGCAGACACACAACACCCACGCCAATATTCCTTTTCTTTTCATATCTTCATTAATTTTTAAACGCCATACGGAAATTGGACGGACAACCCTCCCTTCGGTTTAATTCCCGGACGGCTTTTTAACAAAAAAAAATGTATTTATTACCTAACCACCTGCAAAATTAAATAATCCACAAGAAATAAAAGGCAAAATGGAACATTATCTTCCAAAAAACCTATCTTTGCAATCGAATTATCATGAACAAGCGCTATGCAAAAGCAGAAAATCATTATTTCACAAAATCTGAGGGAGAGTTTGGAACAGGCTATAATCCAACAACCTCATGACAAGTTATTTGTCCTGACGGATGAAACCACATATAAAAAGTGTTGGCCGGTTATCTCCGGTTTCCCGTCCATGCAACAGTCGGAACATATCGTCATCGGTGCCACAGACGAACATAAAAGCATAGAGACCCTTATTTCAGTGTGGACAGAATTAAGCCAAAAAGGCGGCACACGCCATTCCCTGTTGGTCAATTTAGGCGGTGGAATGGTAACCGATCTTGGAGGATTTGCTGCCTCCACCTTTAAAAGAGGCATTCCGTACATCAATATCCCTACCACTTTGCTGGCCATGGTGGATGCCGCTGTCGGTGGAAAAACAGGCATCAACTTCAACGGTTTGAAAAATGAAATAGGAGTCTTCGCACCGGCCGCAAGCGTATTGTTGGATACAGAGTTCCTGAGAACACTGGACTATAAGAACATCTGTTCCGGATATGCGGAAATGCTGAAACACGGCCTTATCAGCACAGAAAAGCATTGGGCAGAATTGGTTTCATTCGACTTGAACGACATCGACTATCTCCGACTGCAAGAGATGGTGGCCCAAAGCGTAGCCATCAAGGAAAACGTCGTTGCACAGGATCCGTATGAACAGGGTATCCGCAAGGCGCTGAACTTAGGACATACAGCCGGGCATGCACTCGAAAGCCTGGCCTTGGCAGAAGAGCGTACCGTACTGCACGGTTACGCAGTAGCCTGGGGATTGGTATGCGAACTTTACCTGAGTTGCCTGAGAGAGGATTTCCCTAAAGACAAGCTACGCCAGACTACGGACTTTATCAAAAGGTACTACGGCGTGTTCCCTTTCGACTGCAAGGCATACGAAACGCTATACCAATTCATGACCCACGACAAAAAAAACACATCGGGAGAGGTCAACTTCACACTATTGGGCGGCATAGGAGATATCCGTATCAACCGTACAGCCGGAAAGGACGAAATCTTCAACATGTTGGACTTCTACCGTGAAACCATGGGTTGCTGACACATTTAATTTTTAATATAAACATGATGAAAAAAACATTAACCATTCTCGCCATTGCCGGTTTGTTGGGCATTCCGGCACATCTTTCGGCTCAAAGAGCCAAGACAGGCAATCCCGTACTCCCGGAATTTCATGCCGATCCTGAAATCCTGTACGCGAAACAGACTAAAAAGTATTACATCTATTCCACTACCGACGGAACTCCGGGATGGGGCGGATATTATTTCACGGTTTTCAGTTCCAAAGATTTGACCGACTGGCGCCACGAAGGTATCATGCTCGACTTGGGTACCGACCAAGTGAAGTGGTCTGACGGTAACGCCTGGGCACCGTGTATCATCGAAAAGAAAATAGACGGAAAATACAAATATTTCTTCTATTTCAGTGGCAACACCCCCAACGGGAAAGCCATCGGAGTAGCTACCGCAAACCACCCTTGCGGACCGTTCACCGATGCAGGACATCCTATCGTAGACCGTCGGCCTGAAGGTCAGAAACACGGGCAACAGATAGACGTGGATGTGTTTGAAGACCCCGTAAGCGGAAAAAGCTATCTTTATTGGGGCAACGGCTACATGGCAGGTGCAGAACTGAACGAAGACATGATGAGCATCAAACCGGAAACGGAAACACTCATGACCCCACAAGGCGGTACGCTGCAAGATTATGCCTTCCGCGAGGCTCCTTACGTGTTCTACCGTAAAGGCACTTACTATTTCTTGTGGAGCGTGGACGATACGGGTTCCCCCAACTACCACGTAGCCTACGGTACGGCCAAATCTCCACTCGGACCGATTGAAGTAGCCAAAAATCCGGTTATCCTCATCCAACGTCCCGAACAGGAAATCTATGGCCCGGCACATAACGCCGTCCTACAGATTCCCGGTAAAGACGAATGGTACATCGTATATCACCGCATCAATAAGAATTATATCAAACATCAGCCGGGCGTACACCGCGAAGTATGTATCGACAAAATGGAATTCAATGAAGACGGCACCATCAAACCGGTCATTCCTACACACGAAGGAATCAAACGGGTGAAATGACCTGAATATCGGTAAACAATTCCGCATGAAGCGCGGATTGCCACACATAAGCAGCCGGATAACGGTTGCGCACGTCAGGGCAGGATAAAGACTGTATAACGCCGGCTTTATCCTGCCCTGTGACGTAAAACCATGTATGACGGGCACGGACCATGACTTCACCGGTCATAGCAATGCGACGTTGCCCGGTAACAGGATGAGTACTAAGTGCATAAGGTGCCAAAGTATGAAGCAGTTTCTCCTGCCCGGGAAAGACGGAAGAGGTATGCCCATCTGTTCCAATACCTAACAACACAAAATCAAACACGGGTATGCGCCCGTCCAACGGTAATTGCGACAACACCATCGAAGAATAGCGCAATACTTCTCTTTCCGCATCCTCTTGCTCTCCGCGTATCCGGAAAATCTGTTCCGAGGTTAATGGAATCTTATCCAACAAATGTATCTTAGCCAACCGATAATTGCTGTCTTTATTCTCAGAAGAAACACAACGTTCATCCACCCAATACACTCGGAAACGATTCCAAGGCGTCAATTCAGCGAACTCCTCTACCCACACATCAAACAAGATAGCCGGTGTACTGCCTCCTGAGAAAGCGACATTCACCGTACCTCCTTCACCTCCTGCCCCGGAAGGTTGCCTAATGACGGCCAGCATATTCCGAAGCAACATTCTTGCCGCTTCACGGGCATTATCCGCTACATGTATGTTCATAGCTCACAATATAAATGAGTATTCGTCAAATTCTTACACGGATTGGTCCACGACGCTCCTTGACGAGCCACCAGGCTATCTGCCTCCAACGGCCCCCACGAGCCTGCCGGATAACCGTAAAGCGGGCATTCCGGCACATCCTGCCAATATTTCAGTATCGGATCGAAAAAACGCCATCCGCTTTCTACGGCATCGCTACGGATAAACAACGTAGGGTCGCCCGCAATACAATCCTCTATTAAGCGTGCATAAGCATCCTCCGTAGGCAGGCGACCTAATTCGGCATAACTGAAGTCCATATCCATCGGGAGCACCTCGAAGCCTTCACCCGGTTTTTTCATGCCAAGACGCAATACAATCCCTTCATTGGGTTGTATACGTATCACCAAACGATTGGGTACCGGACAAGTACCTCCTTCGCAACGGAACAAGGAATAAGGTGCCGGTTTGAAGTGTATCACAATCTCACTCACTTTTGTAGGCATCTGTTTACCCGTGCGGATATAAAAAGGTACGCCGCCCCAACGCCAGTTGTTCAGTTCCAACCGCATAGCCAAATAAGTTTCCGTTCGAGACAAGGCAGGCACTTGCTCTTCCTCTCTATATCCTTTACGCCCCTCTGAAGCCATATATTGCCCACGCACCACCGAATGACGGATGTCTTCTCCAGTCAATGGTGTCAAGGACTGGTAGACTTTCACCACCTCATTCCGGAATCCCGAAGCATCAAAAGCAGCAGGCGGCTCCATGGCTGTCACAGCCAACAACTGTGCCAAATGGTTCTGCACCATGTCGCGTAAGGTCCCTACTCCGTCATAGAAACCTCCCCGCGTCCCGATTCCCATATTCTCCACGGCCGTAATCTCTACGTAATCTATATAATTTCGATTCCATAAAGGCTCGAAGACACTGTTGGCAAAACGGAGAGCCAGTATATTCTGTACCGTCTCTTTCCCCAAAAAATGATCGATACGATAGATCTGTTCCTCCCGAAAGGCATCCAAATAAATACGGTTCAGTTCCAACGCCGACGACAAGTCATAACCGAAAGGTTTCTCCACGACGATACGCCTGAAACCATCGCCTTCCCGATTCAATCCCTCTGCCTTCAAATGGCGGGGAATCACGCCGTAAAGCAACGGTGGAGTAGCCAAGTAATACAAATAATTATGAGGATTATCTATTGTCCGGTCTATCTCCTCCAAGCGTGTCTTCAACTCCGCATAAGCTTCCGGCTCCGAAGGATCGGCTGAAAGATAATGCAAGCAGGACAAAAATGCTTGGATTGCTTTTTCGTCCACCTCGTCCGGCCGTACGAAAGAAAGCAACCCTTCACGTATAGATGTACGGAAACGGTCGTCATCATAAGACGTACGTGCCATCCCCAACACAGCAAAACGGCGAGGCAACCGTCCCGCTTTATATAATAGGTAAAGTGCCGGCATCAGTTTACGCCTTGTCAGGTCGCCCGACGCACCGAATATCACAAGAGTCAAAGCATCCGGTTTGTTCATATTCCCTCCTTATTTTATTGTAGTGAAACCCATTCTTCATGATAAAACTTTCCCCTTTCACCATCCGTCCGCTCAAAAGTATGCGCACCGAAATAATCACGTTGTGCCTGAATCAAATTGGCAGGCAAAAAGTCCGTAGTCAAAGAATGGAAATAATTGAGCGCAGAGGCAAATGCCGGTACAGATACCCCTTCACATACAGCCGTAGCCACCACTCTACGCCATGCAGGCAAAGCCTCCCTGACTTGCGTGGAGAAGGCTGGGAACAACATCAGATTCCCTCGTCCTCCCCCTGCCTCGTAAGCCCGGGCAAGTTCGTCCAAAAAAGCAGACCGAATAATACAGCCTCCCCGCCACATTCGGGCTATCATGGCCAAATCCAGATTCCACCCAAACTGTTCGGAAGCTCTCGACAGCAAATCAAACCCTTGAGCATAAGCCACTAACTTGGAGGCAAACAAAGTCTGTTCTACTTCATCAGCCGAGAATGAAGCATACGGTTCTTTCTCCAATCGGGAAGCATATACACGTGCCGCCTCCACACGCAGTTCCTTCTGTGTAGAGATATTACGTTGGAAAACAGCTTCCGCTATCAATCCGAACGATTCTCCCAGTTCGAGCGCGTTCTTCACCGACCATTGTCCCGTACCTTTCTGCCCCGCCACATCCAGAATACGATCCACCAAATACCCACCGTCAGCTTCTTTATAAGCCAAGATGTCGGACGTTATTTCCACCAAATAACTTTTTAAACGGCCTTCGTTCCAGCGACCGAACAAACGACTCATCCGTTCATTGTCCATTCCACCGGCCCGTTTCAACAGGAAATAGGTTTCGGCAATCAGTTGCATATCGCCGTACTCTATGCCGTTATGTACCATTTTAACAAAATGTCCGGCTCCGTCCGGCCCCATCCAGTCACAACAAGGGGTTCCGTCGGCTGCCTTTGCAGCCATATCTTGTAAAAGAGGGCGAATCAACGGCCAAGCCTCTTTCGCTCCGCCCGGCATGATGGAAGCCCCCCAAAGGGCACCCTCTGCCCCGCCGGAAACTCCAGCTCCAACAAACAGCAATCCACGAGCGCGGCAAGCAGCTACCCGTCGCCCAGTATCCATATAATCCGAATTACCTCCGTCTATCAGAACATCCCCCTCTGCCAGAAAAGGACTCACTTGGTCGATAAGTTCATCCACTGCATTGCCAGCCCGCACCATCATCATAATAATTCTCGGTCGGTTCAAAGATGCCACAAACTCTGACAAGTCCGAAAAGCCCAGAATTTGCTTTCCGGCAGCACGTCCTTCTACAAAACGCTCCGCAACACCTTCTTCCACGCCGGGCACGGTCCGGTTCCACACCGAGACCCTACGCCCGTTTCTTTCCATATTCAGCGCAAGGTTTTCTCCCATAACGCCCAGCCCAATCAAGCCTACATCCGACAACTGCTCCATAAGTTCTATCTTTTTATCGTTTATTCTTTTCCAAAGGTCAGAAAAGAAGCAGGTAAATCCAAATGTTTACGGAAATAATTCGTCTAACTTAACAACTTTATGGTTTTCATAAAATGCCAATGCAAACTTTTTATTGTGTTATACATTTTCAATCATCTAATAAACAACGAATTGCGAATCTTCAGCCAGATAAAAATGCAAACTCAAATATTAGGTGCATTTGGCTTTATTTACTAAATTTGCTTCAAACATTGAAGCCATGAAGAGCAAGTTAACTGTTTTATACTTTTCCATTTGGCTGGGAGGCACTTTTTGGAGTGTCTCCGGCCAATTTATAGATGCGGAAACAGCTCCTAAATGGTATTTTGCCCTTTTTGGAGGGACATTTTTATGTTGGATGTACGGAATGAGCCACTTCAGAAGTATACCGACTACTAAAAAGCCCCATTTCACCGATATTTTCCTCTCCATTTCGCTTTGTGCCACAGCATTGGCTTTCCATGGCCTATTGCAATGGAGCGGACTTTGGACGCCACAGCCCATGTTTCCGGTATGCGGCAATTTCGACAACCCGGCCGGCATAGCTTCCGCACTGGCTTTTTCACTACCCTTCAGCCTCCACTATACCCAATCTCCCTGCACCCCCTTTCGTTACACCGCCCTCGCAAGTACCCTCTTCATTGCATGTGCCATCATCGCTTCCGAATCACGGGCAGGAATCCTTTCCATGGGATGTATTTTCCTTTTATATTTCCCGATGAAATGGCCTAAAATCGGCAAAGCCCTGACTTTCGGACTTGTGATGCTGTTCACCGCCTCTTCTGTGTTCCTTTATCATTATAAAAAAGATTCGGCGGACGGAAGGTTACTTATCTGGCAGTGTACTTGGAATATGATAAAAGAGCGCCCGCTATACGGATACGGTTACGGCGGTTTTCAAGCAAACTATATGGACGAACAGGCACAGTTTTTCCGTACTCACCCCAACAGCCGTTATGCACAGTTGGCAGACGATGTGAAATCTCCTTTCAACGAGTATCTCGGGGTCTTGACCGAATTCGGATTTATCGGCGGTACGGCCATGCTTCTCTGTGCCGTCGTGCTTTTCCGTATGTGGCGGAAACATCCTGGGGGAAGTTCGCGACCGGCTCTGCTCTGCCTGACAGCCATTGCCGTCTTTTCCCTGTTCTCTTACCCATTCCGCTATCCGCACACGTGGATACTGTGTATGGGTTCCGCCTTTGTTTTGGTACTTAACGGACATCCGGCATTACGACAGACAACGGGATGTCTTCCTTTCGTGGCAGCCCTCCTTCTCACAACGCTCTCTGTTTTCGCACTCAAACGTATGCGGGCAGAAATTCTATGGTGTGATACCGCCAACCGCTCCCTCTGCGGCATGACAAAAGATATGTTACCCGTCTACAAGGGACTTTACGATAAACTGGGAAACGAACCGCTGTTTTTATATAATTATGCCGCCGAACTGAACGTAGCCGGCCGGTATGGGGAGAGCCTGCGTATATGTAAGGCAAGCTCGGTACGGATGTCCGATTACTACACCCGGCTTCTTCAAGCAGACAACTGCAAACAGTTAAAACGCTATAAAGAAGCTGAACGTCATTTGCAGCAAGCCTCATACATGTGCCCCAACCGTTTCACTCCCCTTTATGAGCTTTACACCATATATGAAGCCCAAGGAGACACGGCATCCATGCACCGCACGGCAGAAGCCATCCTTCGGAAACCCATCAAAGTGGCCTCCCCAGAAGTGCGGCAAATCATCGCAAAAATGAAACGATTCAAACAGATTAATTAACCATAAACAATATTCATGAAGAAAAAGATTGTATACATTTTAACTTACATCTTCTGCTTGATATTCACACCTGTCATATTAGCAGGATGCATTCACCACAGAGTCGACCTATGGCAGGAATGGTGGTTTTACCTCCCTTTACTTATCATCGGAGTAATAGGCTGTTTTTGCAATGCCAAAACATGCACGCTCTTATTTCTCATTCAAATTCCTACAGCACTGCACGGTTTATTCTCAATAACGGCATTCCGTTATTTATTGGAATATAGCCATTATACAATCATCACAACCATACTATGGTGTATATTATTCGCCTTATGGCATTCCCATTCTGCAATATCTGCGTGGCAAATGCTTGGAATGACATACATAGGCTTTTTATACTTCCTCGCCTATCCGGCAATCTGGTTTGAAGAAAATTGGAAAGATTTCATACTCAATACATCGATTGACATTTCTATCCATATGTCGTATATAACCAGCCTTCTACTTACGGCATGGTTATGCCAAACTAAGAACATTTTTTTGAAAGGAAGTTTGGTAATCATAACCACCTTATATATTTTCATCTACGGTTTCTATATTTCAGCAGGCATATGCCGCTTATTGCAGTACGGAACCTTTTCTGGGCAAATACAGACCAAAACCACCTTAACGATACACACAAAAAAAGATTCTAGAAATGCAGTTCAAACTTTCAGTAGCTATCATGTTCACCTTATCACTAACTACCTAAATTTTTCAACAGTCAAAAAGTTTGAAGGATTAGCCTTGCAATTCCGTTGCAGGCCAGTTAGGTTTTCCATATTGGGAGTTATTACCTTCCCGAACAAAGCTAAAACGCTCTCACGAAAACATAAAACCATGCATATGAGTATACCTTTATATTTCATCAAGAAAAAAGATCTACAAAGGTCTCAGATTAAAGCCAATACATACAATGATTACATCTGCATATTCAAAAATGACACATTAATCTACAAAGGAGAAGCAGTCCCGACCAAGCGAGCAGCCCATTTTCTCTCTAAAAAATTACAGCCATGAAGACTTATTTCAAAACATTTGCCATCATTACTTTGTCTTTACTACTCACCAACTGCCGTAAAGCACCCAACTCCTCCCGACTACAAAAATCCTATGAGGAGGCCGTCAAACTACATCAGGCAGGCAACCTGAATGACGCTGTTTTCCACTACCAATCAACCGCTTTGCAATGCCAATATTATCCCAAAGACAGCCTGACTTATTGGTGGAAGGCCATGTGTGGACAGGGGGAAATCTGGAAAGAAAAGAATTTTTTAGACTATGCACAGAGCGATTTTGAAGCCGTCCAACAATTTGCCGTACGACATCGGCTCGACACGGCCGAATACATCGCATGCCGAAAGCTGACCCTCATAGCCTTGGAACAACAAGATTACAGCAAAGCCAAAGCTTATGCACTTCGCGCCCACCAAATCTCAATTAAAACCCCAATGTCCCAAGAAGTGACGGAAAACCAAGAAAATGAAAGAATTTTGTCCGGTTCCGCTTATGCTATCGCCTATGAAAAAAACATTCCGGATACAATGTACCGGCAACTCAAAAGGCTTTCCGCAAATACTTCCTTGGAAATCCAAACCATCGCCCTTAAGCTGCTTTCCTTATACGAAATACAAGGTTCAGGCCTTCAGACGCACTTGCTTCAGTATCTCAGAAGCCAAAATGAGTTCTCGAACCAACGTTTCCAAAAATTCACCGATGCCTCGGAACGTGAGAAGAAACAACTAATCGCAGAAAGGGATACCATCGCTGCTAAACAAAAAAATACGTTATTTATATCCCTAACCATTTTTACCTTGTTACTTGGAAGTAGTCTCTATGCCATGGCTGACCATCGTCGGAAGCATGAACTCGACCGCATACGGCTCATCTTGAATCAAAAAGAACAAACCATCCACATCTTGGAAGAAAAACAAGAAAGCTCTGAAAAGCTACTCTCACGGCTAAAAGAAAAAGAGGAAAGAATGGCAGAATTGGAACGACGCGCACAAAAACTTGATGAAATGCAAAAACTATTCGGAGACAGAAAGGAATACATGGAAAAAGCGACCCAGAAAATGGAAGAATTAAACACCCTTAAAGACCAAATACAACAAAAAGAAAAAGAATGGGAAACGACCGAACAGCAACTTAGGAATCGTCTTCTATACAGTATGGAAATAGGACGGAAACTACCCACAGCCGACAATCCGCACCAACCCACCCTAAAAGAATATACAAACTTAATTGCTACAGATGAAAAGAAAATTTTATTCTTGAAAGAAATAGACTACTGTTTCAACAACTTTGCAAGCGGTCTCCAAAAGATTACGCCCAGTTTAACTATGTATGATGTAGTTCATTGCTGCCTCTTCCGCTTAGGCATCCGGACATCAGACATCGCCACAATGTGCAGCCTAGCTAATAGCACCATTTCGTGTCGACGGAAACGCCTTGAAGCCAAAATGGAGGCTAAAACCTAAGCTTCAAAACACAATGCAAATTATTTTTTTGAAAGAAAAAGCGTAACTATCATGTAATCAAATATATACAAAATTCTCAAAACCACAAAATGCAAACTAAAAAAATTGGATATAGATTAAAACACTACCTAACTTTGTAAAGTGAAAATTCAATGAATGTCAAACCCTTAAAACAAGAACCAATGTAATAAATAAGAAACAAAAAAGAATCGTCGTTGAAATGATACATACGACAAGTACAATTAGAAACAAAATTAAATTGAAGAAACAATGAATATACAGAAAAAACTCTATCTTGTTTTGACAACAATAGGGATTGCCATTTATGGCATTACACTTTACAGTTGTAACGCAGACGAGCAAATACCCAATATAAATGTCCAAACAAAAGATTTCAGCCAATATCTTTATATCGAGAATTATCTTTCGAAAAAGGTGTTCAACAAAGCTGAAAAGGATATCCTAAAAGAAGCATTATACCGGGTAAAAAAGAATATCGTGCAAAACGAGAACGGAATGTACATCTGCAAAACAGCAGAAGAACTTAATATATCCTATGATATATACAGAGATTTATCTACAATCATAGAAATAGGAAATAATCTCGGAGTTCACGCAAACACACACCGAGTTATGAAACGCTCTGAAAATGCATGGGACTTGGATCCATGCGGATGGGCACAAGACTATGTCAACGACTATTTGGGAGATAAGGACGGGGGTGAATTTGCACAAGAATGCTTTAACAACTATTGGTCGGGTACCGGAGACAGAATGTCTATAAGTCCAGATAGATTTAACGACATCACCCAGTATGTCAATAAGCCAAACAGTTTTAACGGCATGAGCTCATTTGTGAAGGACGGAAAACAATACTACCAATCTACAGCAAGCTTCTATGGTACACCTTACCAATATTCATTAGGCTCAGCTACAATTATTTACGATTCAAACATGAATCCTGTAGGATTAAGTGACACTTATGATTTCAATCCCATGTCATGGGGAGATAGGGATGCAAAATCCGAGGCCATGACAAGAGCTGTAAATATAGCAGGTACAATCTGTGATGCTGCATCTTTTAACATATCATATGGAATCACAAAATAGATAACAATCGTAACCAAAGGGACACCCTGTAAAAAGGGTGTTTCTTTTATTTTTAAACACATGAATACTCAAATCAAACTTATCCTACGCGCCCTATTGCCATTACTGTTCATTGGAGCGAACAGAATAGGCCAGCACATAGCCCGCCCTCATTTCATCCCGGACGGTGCCGCAGTGAGGGCTGAAGTATTGTTCCCCGCATTTTTGCTCTTCTTCTTCCCTATCATCCTGCTCATACACGGATGTATTTGTTATATAAACCAACGTCATAAGTTTAACCTGAAACGTCTGGCTTACGCTTTGGCCATCCTGTTCATTCTAATGTCCATTCCAACCTTTTTCCTTTCGGACAACCCATTATCTGCTAAAATATGGGAAGCATCAGAAAACCTTTTTGGCGCGGTAATACTTTGGCTGTACCTTTATGGGATGAACGCCACGAGACAGGTTAACGTCCCGGAATGGAATAGCAAATCCGGCGTGGCATGGTTCTGCATCAGCTTATGCCTCATCGTAGGAATTCTCATTCCGTCTTGCCTGTTTCATTATGGAGTCATAGGAAGCATGCCATTCAGATTGTACAGCCCGCTCATCCTGTCATACGGATGGTTCGGGCTTATATGGCTTTTGCAAAACAAATGGATAAAAACCGGGCTTTTAATTCTGGCCGTTTTCTCTTTCGTCTACATGTTCAACATGTCCACTATTCCATAACATTAAAATCAACTGCAATGAAAAACCTTCTTCTTTGCTGCCTTGCTGCAACCTTAGCCGTCTCCTCCTGCCAGAAAACGGACATCAGGCAGACGCTGGAAAAAGCCGGTGAAAACCGCCGGGAACTGGAAACCGTATTGGAACATTACAAAAATGAGCCGCTCAAAGAGAAAGCCGCACGCTTCCTTCTGGAAAACATAGACAGGCATTTCGCCCACACCGGTGAAGCCGTCGACGTGTACGACAATTACATGGACAGTGTGTTCCGCCATTGCAACGGAGACCGTGTGTTCTGGATCATGAAATACGATACTATCTAACGAACAGGCCTGGATTTGGAATTAAGCCAAGACGAACGCCTGTACGATGCCCAATCCCTCACGGCAGACTTCCTGACCGAACATATCGACAGTGCATTCACCGTATGGCAACAGAACTGGAACAAACAATACAGTTTCGAAATGTTCTGCCGCTATGTGCTGCCTTACCGTATCGGGAATGAAAAGACAAGTCTTTGGAGGAAGACATTCACCGTGCCTTCATGGGTGCGCGAAGCATACGCCCCCAACCAAGACAACTCCACCTATGCCTATGGCATGGCCAACGACATTCTGGGAGGCATGCGTTCCGTCATTTATTATCCTCCGCAATTCCTTCCCGACCTCCCCCTCACGGCACTCGAACATGTCAAGTCGGCTTCCTGCAAGGAATATGCACACCTGTGCGTGGCCGTACTAAGGGCGCATGGCCTGCCTGCCACCATCGACTTCACACCACAGTGGGGCAACCGCGGATTGGGGCATGAATGGTGCGTGTTCTTTCCCGACAACCATTCTTTCATCCCTTTCAATCCGGGGGAACGACTCGGAGACCACTTCATGAAGCGGAAGGAAGACCGGCTGACCAAAGTGTTCCGCCAAACCTACGAGAAACAACCGGAATCGCTCTATATGCAGAATAAGGGGGAAGAGGAGATTCCCGACCTTTTCGACACACCTTACATCATGGATGTGACAAGGGAATACACAGCCACTTCCGATGTGGAGGTGGAGTTGTACGACGATGTTGAAAGCGGCAGGTTCGTCTACCTGTCCGTCTTCGACAACCAAGACTGGAGCATCGTGCATTGGGGCACGCGCCACGGACGGAAAGCCACCTTCCGGGACATGGCACGAAACGTAGTGTACATGCCCGTACATTATTCCGAAGAAAACGGCACGGTTCCGGCCGGAGACGCTTTCCTTTTAGACCCGCGAGGAAATATCCATAAAATGACAGCCGACACCACACAACGCACGACGGTGGAAGTGAAACGCAAATTCCGCGACGTACGTTCCAACCAATTCCTTCAGGGCGTAATCGGCGGGAAGTTCCAAGTGGCCAACCAGGAAGACTTCAGCGATTCGCTGACCATACATGTCATCCCGCATCTGAAGGACAACAAATTCCATGTCGTCCATCCCCGTTACACCGGCGAATACAGATATTTCCGTTACCTGTCGCCGGACTGGTCGAGGGGCAACATGGCCGAACTTTATACGTTCAATGCCGCCGGCGACACGCTGAAGCATAAACGGCTGATGGGCAACTTCCACGTACGTCCCTGGTGTGGGCCGGAAAACCTGTTCGATGGCAATGTCCTTTCCTTCTACGACTCCCACGACGTGTACGGCGTATGGTACGGATGGGAACTGGAACAGCCGGAAAACGTGGCACGTATCGTATTCCTGCCGCGTAACGATGACAACTTCATCCGCGAAGGCGAAGAATACGAATTGTTCTATTGGAACCACGGGACATGGATGTCATTAGGGCGCAAGACGGGGAATTTCGAGGCGGTATTGAAATACGACAACGTCCCGGCCCAGGCCTTGTTCCGCCTGCACAACCGTACCAAAGGCTCGGAAGAAAGAATCTTCACTTACGAAGGCGGAAAGCAAATCTGGTGGTAACCCTTTGGGTATCTACACAGGGATTTTACAAAAAGATCCTTCATCTTTCAGGCTTCATGGTAATCCGTTCATAATATTGACGTTACAGGCTGAAGGATGTTTCAGGCATCCTTCAGCCAAGCCTCATTTCGTTCGGCGCAGAACGGAAAATCGTTCGCCTGAGATTGAAAAATCATTCGGCTGAGATTCGTTTTTCGTTCTCAGCCGAATGATTTTTCATTTGCCTCATGATGAAAATCCGCTTTCTGCAATGAAAGGAAACTGAAAGATGGCCTCCCTATTCTTCATCCCATAACAAACTATACGACAAACAGTTGGCGTATTGTCTGAAAGATGAAGGCTCTTTTCTGAAAAACCTTGGAAGGGAAAGCGTGGCGGGACGTGAAAGCTATAAACACATAAAAAAAGCATCCATAATCCTTGGATTACCGATGCCTTTATATTTTGTCGGGATGACTGGATTCGAACCAGCGACCACTCGCCCCCCAGACGAGTACTCTAACCGGACTGAGCTACATCCCGTTTGCGGGTGCAAAAGTAGAAATTGTTTTTGAATTCTCCAAATAAATTTCTACTTTTGTGCTGGTATAACCCACATTTTAGGCAAAACATGCAAATCAGACTTACCGCGCCGCTACACCTGCGGCATAAAACCATACTGCCGGCCAGCAAAAGCATCAGCAACCGGGCCCTCATCATCCATGCACTGGCCGGAGGAAAAGACTTGCCGAAAAATGTGTCGGACTGCGACGACACATTCGTTATGGTAAGGGCACTGACGCAAACCGATGACCCCATCGACATCATGGCGGCCGGTACGGCCATGCGTTTCCTTTCGGCTTACTGGTCTGTGAACGAGGGAACACATACCCTGACCGGTACAGCCCGGATGAAACAACGCCCCATCGGCATCTTGGTAAATGCCCTGCGGACACTGGGCGCACAAATAGAATATGTGGAAACGGAAGGTTATCCCCCTCTGCGTATTTCCGGCGGACTGCATGAGGGAGGCCGGCTCAGCCTACCGGGAGACGTGAGTTCCCAATACATTTCCGCTTTGCTGATGATCGGTCCGGTCCTAAGAAAGGGTTTGGAACTGGAATTGACCGGACAGGTCATTTCACGCCCCTACATCGACCTGACCCTGAAACTGATGAAAGACTTCGGTGCACAAGCGGAATGGACAGACGAACGACACATCAAGGTGGAACCGCAACCTTACCGTCCGACACCCTATTATATAGAAAACGACTGGAGCGCGGCATCCTACTGGTATGAAATGATGGCTCTGACGCCCGACAAAGACGCGGAAATCGTCCTGACCGGCCTGTTCGCAGACAGTGCCCAAGGAGATTCTGCCGTACACGGCCTGTTCGAACCGATAGGCGTGCACACGGAATTCTTCTGCGACGATGACGGAATGCCATGTGTCAGACTGACCAAACAACCCATCGCCACGGAACGCCTGGAGTATGATTTCGTCAACCAACCGGACTTGGCACAGACATTTGTAGTCACGTGTGCCATGTTGGGGCTCCCGTTCCGTTTCACGGGTCTGCAAAGCCTGAAAATCAAGGAAACCGACCGCATCTCCGCACTTATCCGCGAACTGGACAAACTGGGGTATCCCTTGCATGAAGCCTGCGGATCAGAACTATCTTGGGACGGGCAACGCAATGAAGTCCGGCCACATCCGGCCATCGACACCTACGAAGACCATCGCATGGCCATGGCGTTTGCACCTTGCTGTTTCGTCGTTCCCGAAATATATATCAATCATCCGCAAGTGGTCAGCAAATCTTATCCCCATTATTGGGACCACTTGAAAGAAGCGGGATTTGAAATTACGGCCTTATGATTATCATTTACATTCTTACAGCCCTTGTCGTCGCGGCCGTCATTGCTTTCGTGGCCGGCAGTTTGCGCAACCGCTCACTGAAAAAGAAACTGGCACAAGGCGAAATCAGAGAAATGCCGACCGTGGTACAACCGCCACAGGAATGTTGCGGACAGCACGAAGTATGCGAAAAAGAAAGTCTGCTGGCTGCCGTAAGCAAACAAATAGAGTATTACAACGATGAAGAACTCGACCGTTTCCGGGGAAAGGACGCTTCCGCGTACAGCGAGACGGAAACGGACGAGTTTAGAGATGTCCTCTACACGATGCGCGAAGACGAAGTGGCCGGATGGGTGCGCAGTCTACAACTGCGCGGCGTTCCCTTGCCCGACGCATTGAAAGACGAAGTTTTCCTTATTATCGGAGAAAGGAGATTCGACCACGCATGAGCATCCTGTCTTACACTTTCTTCCAGAATGCCCTGTTGGGCAGTCTGTTGGCCAGTATCCTTTGCGGGCTGATAGGCACTTATATCGTTGCACGGCGGTTGGTCTTCATCAGCGGCGGCATCACCCACGCCTCGTTCGGCGGTATCGGTATCGGAGTTTACCTTGGATTTTCCCCCATACTCTCTGCAGCCGTGTTTTCCGTATTGTCCGCCTGCGGCATACAATGGTTCAGCCACCGCCGCGACATGCGCGAAGATTCGGCCATCGCCATTTTCTGGACTTTAGGCATGAGCATCGGAATCATTTGCAGTTTCTTGGCACCGGGCTTCACCCCGGAGCTGTCCTCCTATCTGTTCGGCAACATATTGACCGTGACACCCTCGGACCTTTATTTGTTAGGCACATTGGCACTCATCGCCATTGTGACTTTCACATGCTTCCTTCGTCCGCTCGTTTCCATGGCTTTCGATGCCGAATTCGCCCGTTCGCAACGCCTTCCGGTCATCACGGTGGAATATCTGATGATGGACTTCATCGCACTGACTATTGTAGCCTGCCTGCGTATGGTGGGCATCGTGTTGGTCATCTCCCTACTGACCATCCCTCAAGTAACGGCCAATATTTTCACGCATAGTTTCAAACGTATGGCATTGCTCTCCATCGTGACAGGTTACAGCGGCTGTCTGGGCGGCCTTTACCTGTCGTACCATTACAATATACCGTCGGGCGCCTCCATCATTTTCGTCTCCATACTCATCTATTTGGTGTGCAAAGGAATTTCATGGTCGATTATTCGATGGAGAAGGCAATAAAATACATGTTTTTCAGTTATCTAACTGTGTAAAGAACGCATTGGGAAAAAGGATTCTACATATCATCACCTCCGGACTCGTCCTCCTGTCCGTCCTGACGGCGTGTTCCACGAAAAAGAACACGTCGGGCACCCGTTTTTACCATGCCATGACGGCACGGTTCAATACGTACTTTAACGGGTCGGAGGCCTTCAAAGAAGGAGTCCTCGAACAACAAAAAGGACACAAGGACAATTACACGACCTTATTGCCCATGTATGCCGTGCGAAATAAATCTACGGCAGCCATGGGAAAGTCCAACTTCGAGACCGCCATCGAAAAATGCGAGAAAGCCATCAAGCTGCACTCCATAAAGGCGCGGCCGAAATCGAACGTCAACAAGCGGAAAACGGCCAAGGAAAAAGCGTATATGGCCCGTAAGGAGTTCAACCCATTCTTGCGGCACGCCTGGCTGCTCATGGGGAAAGCCCAATTCCAGCAGGGCAATTTCATCGAAGCGGCCTCCACGTTCAATTATATCAGCGGGCTGTATGCCGGACAGCCTGAAATCGTGTCCGTAGCCCGGGCCTATCTGGCCCGTTGCTACGTAGAACTGGAATGGCCTTACGATGCCGAGGATGTCTTTCATAAAATACAACGTGACAGTATTGGAAGTGAAGGAAAACGGGCATTCAACGCTTCATACGCCGATTACCTCATCTTCGTGAAACAATATAAAGAGGCTATTCCTTATTTGCAAAAAGCTGTCAAGAAGGAAAAAAGCAAACTGCAACGCGCACGCCTGAACTTCCTGCTGGGACAGTTGTACCACGAAACGGGAAACAAAGCAGAAGCCTACAAGGCCTTGCGGCGTGTCATACGTGCCAATCCTCCATACGAATTGTCTTTCAACGCCCGTATCCTGCAAACCGAGGCCATGGCCAGCGGGAACCACAATAAAATGGTGAAGAAATTGCGACGCATGGCCAAGAACAAGAAAAACAAGGACTATCAGGACCAGATTTATTATGCCATCGGCAATATCTATCTGGCCAACCGGGATACCGCCCGGTGTATCGGGGCATACGAAACCGGTGCCAAAGAAAGTACACAGAACGGCATTGCCAAAGCCATGGTATTGTTGCGTCTGGGTGAGATTTATTGGGACAAGGAGGACTATATCAACGCACAACGCTGTTACGCCGAACTGGTCGGCATATTGGACAAAGAAAACGAAGCTTACAAAGAGGCGGAACGCCGCTCAGGCATCCTGACCGAACTGGAACCTCATTTGTCGGCCATCAAACTGCAAGACAGCCTGCAATGGTTGGCCAAGTTGCCCGAAAACGAACGTAACGAGGCCATCGACAAAGTCATCGAGGCCTTGAAGAAGCAAGAGAAAGAAGAAGCACGCAAGGCCATGCAGGCCGAAATGGCTGCCAATATGCCCAAAACTCCGACAGCCACACCCACCCTGCCTACGGGAAACCGCGGGGCGCAGGCGGGAGCTTCCGGACAAACCGGCACGTGGTATTTCTATAACCCGTCGGTCGTAGCCCAAGGCAAACGTCAGTTCCAACGTACGTGGGGCAAACGCCCGTTGGAAGACAACTGGCGGAGAAGCCATAAGAACGAGGACCGCACGGAAGATTTCGGAGAATATGACTACAGCGAAGAGAGCGACAGCCTGATGGCGGCACAAGCCGACAGCATCGCCTTGGCCGACAGCATTGCCGAAGCCCAGGAGCGTATGGCCGACTCATTGGCCAGCGACCCGCACAACCGGGAATATTACCTGCAACAAATCCCGTTCACGGAAGAGCAGTTGCAAGCCTCCAACGACATCCTGCGCGACGCGCTTTATCAGGCCGGCATCCTGGAAATGGAGAGACTGGAAAATTTCGGTTTGGCACGGCGTACCCTGTTGCGTCTTATCGAAACGTTCCCGGACGTAGCCGACAAAGACAACGTGTACTACCATCTATTCCTTATCAACGGCCGACTGAATGACATGGCCGAGGCGGAACAGTATAAACAGCGGCTCATCGAGGAGTTCCCGGACAGCCGGTATGCCATCATGCTGGCCAACCCCAAATACGAGCTTTACGCAAGGCAGGGCAAGCACATAGAGGATTCTCTGTATGCCGCCACATACGAAGCTTACGGCAAGAACGAATATGAGGAAGTGTTCCGCAATTATTCCATTTCGACTTCGGATTTCCCGGAGGGGGCACACCGCGCTAAATTCATGTTCATACAAGCCATGAGCCAACTGTACGGCGGAGAACGGGACAGCTTCTTGGTCACGTTGAAACAAGTCATTGAGAAATATCCGAAAGACGAAGTAACGGAAATCGCACAAAGCATCGTGAAAGGCATTCAGGAAGGCCGGTCGCTGACCGACGGGAAATACGCGGCAAGCGACATCTGGAGCCGGCGTTCGCTGACGGCTCTGCAAGACTCCACAGCCGAAGCGCAGCAATTAAGCGACGAACGCCTCAGCAACTTCGTGTTCCTGTTGGCCTATCCGGAAAACAGTCTGGACGAGGACCAACTGTTATATGAGATGGCCCTGTATAATTTCACCAGTTTTATGGTACGCAATTTCGACATCGACATCGTGAAGGCCGACGGACTGGCACAAATGCGCGTCAGCGGTTTCCTCAGCTACGACGAGGCACACGCTTACGCCCAAAAGCTGTATGCCGATCCGCACATGAGTGTCGTGCTTAAAAACATACGTTCCGTCATCATCTCCGAAAGTAACCTGAAGCTGTTGGGCACGGTCTTCAGTTTCGACGATTACAAGAAGTTCTACGATGAGAAGTTCGCACCGCTGCAAGTGCCGGAGGACCTGAGACTGGACGAACCTACTTCCATCGAAATCCGTACGCCGGACGACGAACCGCCTGCCGGAGACGAAGAATACGAAGAAGAGGAGGAAGACACGGACAGCGGTATTATTTTCTAACATACGAAACCATTACAAATGATGAACAACGGTTTATTACTTTGGGTAGACGATGAAATAGAATTGCTGAAAGCGCATATTCTTTTTCTCGAAAAGAAAGGATACGAGGTAGAAACCGTATCCAACGGGCAGGATGCACTGGACAAGTGCAGCGAAACGACCTACGACCTGATTCTGCTGGACGAGAACATGCCCGGCCTGAGCGGGCTGGAAACCTTGTCGCGCATCAAGGAAATCACACCGGTCACGCCGGTGGTCATGGTGACGAAGAGCGAAGAGGAGAATATCATGGACCAGGCCATCGGCTCCAAAATTGCCGACTATCTCATCAAGCCCGTCAACCCCACGCAAATCCTCCTGACCCTGAAAAAGAACATCCATAAGAAAGAAATCGTCACGGAGGTGGCTCAAAACGCCTATCAACAGAATTTCGGAAAGATTGGCATGCAAATCAATGACTCATTGACGTTCGAGGACTGGAAAGAGGTGTACAAACGATTGGTATACTGGGAACTGGAGCTGTCCGAGACCGACAGCAACATGGACGAAATGCTGGGCATGCAGAAAACGGAAGCCAACCTGGCTTTTGCCAAATTCATACGCAAACACTACGAAGACTGGATTGCCCACCCCGAAGACCGCCCGCTAATGAGTCCGGATATCTTCAAAACCAAAATATTCCCCCTGCTGAATCAAGGGGAAAAGGTGTTTCTCATCGTTCTGGACAATTTCCGTTACGACCAATGGCGGACACTCAGTACGGAACTGGCGGATGCGTTCCTCATCGACGAAGATATTTATTGCAGCATCTTGCCCACGGCCACACAATATGCGCGCAACGCCATCTTTTCCGGTCTGATGCCGGACAAAATCGCCCAAATGTACCCGGATCTTTGGGTGGACGAAGACGAAGAAGAGGGCAAGAACCTGAACGAAGGGCCTCTCATCCAGACCCAATTGGACCGTTACCGCCGTAAGAATACATTCAGTTACCATAAAATCAATGATTCGACTACGGCCGATAAACTTATCGGCCAGTTCAAACAGTTGGAAAAATATGACTTGAACGTCATTGTGCTCAACTTTATCGACATGCTTTCCCATGCCCGTACGGAATCGAAAATGGTGCGTGAACTGGCTTCCAACGAGGCAGCCTATCGCAGCATCACCCAAAGCTGGTTCCGGCATTCTGCCGTGAAAGACCTATTCAAAGCCCTGGCCGCAAGCGACTACAAAATCATCGTCACGACCGACCACGGCAGTATCCGCGTGAAGTCACCGGTCAAAGTCATCGGGGACAAGAACACGAACACGAACTTGCGCTACAAACTGGGGAAAAATCTGAAATACAACCCCAAAGAAGTCTTTGAAATCAAAGACCCACGTAAAGTCCTGCTCCCGGCTCCCAACCTGAGTACGGCCTACATCTTTGCTTCGGGCGACAATTTCTTTGCCTATCCCAATAATTACAATTATTATGTGTCTTACTATCGCGACACATTCCAACACGGCGGCATCTCTATGGAGGAAATGCTCATACCGCTGATAACCCTGCAAAGCAAGAAACGAAATTAAAAACAAAAAACTATATGGAGATTAGAATAGACTCTTTAGACCACATCCACGAGGCTGCCCGGGAATTTATCGCAGCCATGGGCGACAACACCGTCTTTGCCATGTACGGCAAGATGGGAGCCGGTAAGACCACCTTCACCAAAGCCGTATGCGAATGCCTCGGTGTGGAGGACGTCATCAACTCGCCCACCTTCGCCATCGTCAATGAATACCGTTCGGACAGCAGCGAACTGATTTACCATTTCGACTTCTACCGTATCAAAAAACTGGAAGAAGTGTACGACATGGGCTACGAAGACTATTTTTACAGCGGTGCGCTTTGCTTTATCGAATGGCCGGAACTGGTGGAAGAACTTCTTCCGGGTAATACGGTGAAAGTAACCATCGAAGAGAACGAAGACGGTTCACGCACAGTGAGCTTCTAAAAGTTTGAAAAGTTCATAATAAAGGAAAAAATAATAGATATTTTCCTTTGAGTTATCAAAAAGAATGCCTATATTTGCAATATAGCAGAAAAGAACAAGGTACAGTAGTTTCAATATGCTGTGAATGTTCTTTCATAAACCTTAATTATGCAAAAATATACTTTCTCATATCAATATGGGAAATGCCCCTGATGTAATAGGGCGTGGAAGTGATTCCGCGCCCTATTTTTATGTCTTCTTCAACCAAAGACATGACGCGCACTTGGAAAACAGGTATACCCATGCCAAAACATCTCACCTTACCAAACCAAGAAGCAATCCTCTAATTTACAACTAAATACGAAACAAGAACAAATCTCCGCAGAACGAAAAATCATTCGTCTGCAATTGATTTTCCAATCGGCTGAGAATCGTTTTCCGTTCTGCGGAGATTATTTTTCAAAATGGCGTAGCGGCAGTTCTGTCTTACATTTTCACAGACTCGAACCGCTGCCGTCATAAACTTATAAATCAGGATTAATCCTCCTCACCGAAAGATTCCCCGTATTCCAACTCGCCCTGGACCACCCACAGGATATCTTCAGCCGCAAAGTCGCCCATCTTGTCTTTACGGGCCTGACTGATGACGTAATCCACTATTTTGTCCTGGTCGATTTCTATATAGCCGTCCTTGTCGGGCGCCGCATCCAGAATACCGCTATTGGCATAATACTCCACGATGACATCCAGAAAGTAATAAAGCTCTTCGTCCGTAAACTTGTCTTTTACTTCTTGCGGCAAGTAATTTTTGATGAACTCCACCGTGCGTGCATCGTCCTCAGCATCTTGCAGGAGTTCCTGTTCCAAACTGTCCATAACTTATATCTTTAAAGGATGGCCTTCAGCTTTTCCTCGAAAGTACTCTTCGGAGCCGCACCGACTTGTTTGTCCACCACCTCACCGTTTTTAATGAAGATCACAGTAGGCACGTTGCGCACACCGAAACGCATGGCCAAGCCGTCGTTTTCCTCCACATCGCACTTGCCGATGACAGCTTGTTCCTTATATTCTTCTGCCAACGCCTCGATATCCGGTCCGATTTTCTTGCACGGGCCACACCATGTCGCCCAGAAATCTACCACCACAGGCTTACCTGAAGCCAACAACTCTTCAAAATTTGAATCTGTAATTGCTAATGCCATTGTATTATTCCTTTTAATCGTTTGTTATTACTGACAAATATACTAATTTATTTTATATGACAGGACGGGTTTGCTTTGAATATAAGAAATTAAATCCTTTTTAACTGACACTTTCGCCAACTTGGATTGCATCGTCAGGTTCATCTGTCCCAACGGGTCGAGAATGTGGAAATAAAGGTCGGTATTGCCGGGACACTCCTTCACGATGTCGGAAAGCGAAAGCACGATATCCTCATCCAACGCATCCAAAGCCACGGATATCGTAATCCTTTCCACCAGAGTGTCTTTCACATCTGCCAGAAAATCAATGCGCCCGATACGGAAATCCAGTTTGGAAGGATCCCATTGCCGGGGCTGGCATTTAGCCGTAATATAGAGCGTATTCCCCACATCCATATATGAGCCCCATGTAGGCCAATCCTGTCCGAACAAAGCCAGCTCGTATGCTCCCGTGAAATCCTCCATCGTCACGATGCCATACGGCTTACCTGTCTTGGAGATACCCTTCCGTACGGCCGTGACCATGCCGCCCAGCGTGAGGTCCATATTGACAAACTGTTCCAAATCTTTCAAATCCGCCATGTGCACGTTGCACACATTTTGAAGTATGACGGCATAATCGTCCAACGGATGGGCGGACAGATAAATGCCGACCAAGTCGCGCTCCTTGTTCAAACGCTCCAACGAACTCCACGGTTCGGCCTGCGGCACTTCCGGCGTGGCGATTTCCACCATGTCCATATCCCCGAAAAGTGAATTCTGCACGGCATCCTTGTCGGTCTGGTAGCGCGAGCCGTAACGTGCCAACTGGTCGATAAAGCTTTCCCCTTTGGCATTCACGCCGAAATACTGTTCGCGGGTGATGCCGTCGAAACAATCGAAAGCCCCCGAAAGCACCAGGCTTTCCAGGTTATTCCGTTTCACGGCTCCGCTCGGCACACGTTGAATGAAGTCAAAAATGCTCTTATAAGGCCCGTGGGCTTCCCGTTCTTTCACGATGGCGTCCACAGCCGAATCGCCCAAGCCCTTGACGGCCCCCAAGCCGAAACGGATGTTTCCGTCTACGTCCACACTGAACTTCCGGCGGCTGATGTTGACGTCCGGTCCCAAGGTATTGATACCGATACTTTTGCACTCGCTCATCAGCTTTGTGATGTCGGTAATGTTCGCCAAACTTCGACTCATTACGGCCGCCATATACTGGGCGGGGAAATTGGCTTTCAGGTAGGCCGTCTGATAGGCAACCCAAGAGTAGCACGTGGCATGGCTCTTATTGAACGCATACGAGGCAAACTTCTTCCAGTCCGCCCAAATCTTTTCCAGCACTTTCGGGTCGTGGCCATTCTTCTTTCCGCCCTCGATGAACTTGGGATACATGTGATTCAGCTTTTCTATCAGCTTCTTACCCATAGCCTTGCGCAATGTGTCGCTCTCGCCTCGCGTAAAATCGGCCAACTGACGGGACAGCAACATCACCTGCTCCTGATACACCGTGATGCCGTATGTGTCTTTCAGATACTTCTCCATACACGGTATGTCGTATTCCACCGGTTTACGTCCTTGTTTACGGTCGATAAAGTCGGGTATATAATCCATCGGTCCCGGACGGTAAAGCGCATTCATGGCAATAAGGTCCTCGAATGTGGAAGGCTGCAATTCTCGCAAATACTTCTGCATGCCGGGGGATTCGAACTGGAACGTCCCGATGGTACGTCCGTCGCAATACAGACGATAGGTGGCCGGGTCCGTAATGTCCAATGCGTCCACGTCTATTTCCATCCCGAGACTGTCGTAGATGTTGGCCTGGCATTCCTTGATGATGGAGAGAGTCTTCAGCCCCAAAAAGTCCATCTTGATCAATCCCGTGTCTTCAATCACGGAACCTTCGTACTGCGTGCAACGGAGCTTCTCTCCCGTTTCCTTGTCCTCGGCTGTGCTGACCGGCACCCAATCGGACACGTCGTCACGACAGATGATTACACCGCAGGCATGCACGCCCGTGTTCCGCACATTACCCTCCAGCATCCGGGCATAACGGATGGTGTCGCGCAACAAAGGATTCGGCGATGCCTCGGCCTGTTGCAACTCCGGAATGCACGAGATGGCATTCGGAAGATTCATTTTACGCGACTTGCCGTTTTCGTCGTCCGGCAACTTGTCCGGTATGAGCTTGCACAATCCGTTGGAAATGTCCAACGGCAGCTTTTCCACCCGGGCCACATCCTTTATGGCCAGTTTCGTGGCCATCGTACCATAGGTGATGATATGCGCCACTTTCTCTTCACCATATTTCTGCGTCACCCAACTCAAGACCTTTCCGCGTCCGTCATCGTCGAAATCCACGTCGATATCGGGCAATGAAATACGGTCGGGATTCAGGAAACGTTCAAACAGCAAATCGTATTCAATGGGGTCTATCTTCGTGATACCCAAACAATAGGCCACCGCAGAACCGGCCGCCGACCCACGTCCCGGTCCCACGGACACGTTCAACTCGTGACGTGCAGCATTGATATAATCTTGCACGATGAGGAAGTAACCGGGGAAACCCATCGTCTTCATCACGTGCAACTCGAAGTTGATACGTTCCCGTACATGTTCCGGCAGCGGGTCGCCATAAAGCTTGGCCGCCCCGATATAGGTCAGTTCAGCCAGATAATCGGCTTCCAACTTCAAACGGTAAAGCTTGTCACAGCCACCCAGTTTCTTCACTTTCTGTTCGGCGTCCTCGCGGCTGAGCACCACGTTGCCGTTTTCGTCACGGGTAAACTCCTCAAACAAGTCCTCATCGGTATATTTCTTCCGATAGCCTTCTTCGGTTCCAAATTCTTCCGGAATAGCAAAGTTCGGCATAATCGGCGCATGGTCGATGCTGTAAAACTCCACTTGGTCGCAAATGTCGCAAGTGTTGGCCAATGCCTCCGGCACGTCCGCAAACACTTCATTCATTTCCGCCCGCGTCTTGAACCATTCCTGTTTGGAATAAAGCATACGTTTCGGGTCGTCCAAATCACGGTTGGTGCTCAAACAGATCAAACGGTCGTGCGCTTCGGCATCTTCCTGTTCCACAAAATGGCAATCGTTCGTACAGACTAACTTTACGTCATATTTACGGGCCAGTTCTATCAATTGCACATTGGCCCGTTGCTGCAACGGGAAAGTCTCACGGTTGGCCCGTTGGTTCGGATCTTTCACCTCATGGCGCTGAAGTTCCAGATAATAGTTGTCTCCAAACACGCGTTTGTACCACTGCACCGCTTCTTCAGCCCCTTCAAGGTCGCCCGACAGTATTTTCCGAGGAACTTCACCGGCTATACAAGCCGAACAGACAATCAAACCTTCACTGTGTGCCTCCAATTCAAAGCGGTCCGTACGCGGACGCACATAAAAACCGTCTGTCCACGACTTGGAGACCAACTTGACCAAGTTATGATACCCCGTTTCGTTTTTAGCCAACACGATTAAATGATACCGCCGGCCGTCCTTTTCTTTTTCCATCTGATCCAGACGACGAGGCGCCACATACATTTCACAACCGAATATCGGTTTGAACAAACGTTTCCGGGCCGCCACCAACTCCACGCGAGCCGTGGCCAACTGATCGGCAATCGGAGGAAACTCCGGTTGCGCCTCCGGCACGAAATTCGCCTCAGCCGGTATCGGCTCGTCATTCGCTTCTGCCCGCCTTCTCTGTTCATCGGCTTCTTTCTGCTTCTTTTTCTGCCCGTCCACCCATTCTTTCAGGGCCGCATCCTCACCGTTCTCCAACAAGGCGATACGCTTCTTCCACATTTTGATGTCCGCATTCGTACCGCTGTTCTTTTTGGTCGTATAATTAAAAAACTCCTTGATGGCCATCATGTTACCATGGTCGGTGATGGCCATTCCGCGCATACCGTCTTTCATCGCCTTGTCAACCAAGCGCGACACGCTGGCCTGACCGTCGAGGATGGAATATTGGGTGTGCACATGAAGATGTACGAAGTCCTGCATAATAGTTACAATTTGGTAAAACAGAAATTACGGGCTAAAGTTACGCCACATTGAGGAAACCAACAAAATAAACCTTCGTTTTTTAACATAAAAGACTTTTTAGGGGTCGGCCTTTGAAAAAGGAAGTAGGGAATTTTGCATTTTAACGGAATATAGCTACCTTTGTCCGCTAATACAAGGGGAAAACTCCATGGGACGCAAATTGAATAAATTAAAAAAAATCAGAATACATCGGGAAGGAACGCACACGCTCATCGCAGGTGCAGGGGTGTTGTTGCTGTTCAACGCCTGCCTTTACTATGCTTTTGAATGCAAGCTCCCGTTCTATATTTCTGCAACCGTATGCACGGTCATCTACCTTATCGTAGTCAATTTCTTCCGATGCCCGGTCAGACGTTTCGAAGGGGACACGGAAAACGTTGTCGTAGCTCCGGCCGACGGTAAAATCGTCGTGATAGAAGAGGTGGACGAAAACGAATATTTCCATGACCGCCGACTGATGGTTTCCATATTCATGAGCTTGACCAACGTGCATGCCAACTGGATTCCGGTGGACGGAACCGTAAGGCTGGTGGAACACCATGACGGAAACTTTCATAAGGCTTGGCTGCCGAAGGCCAGCATTGAGAATGAACGTTCCACTATCGTCATCGAAACACCGGACGGGGTCTTCATCATGGCCCGGCAGATTGCCGGTGCCATGGCCCGACGCATCGTGACATACGCCCGCGAAGACGAAGACTGTTATATCGACGAACACATGGGATTCATCAAGTTCGGTTCCAGAGTAGACCTTTTCCTTCCGGTCGGGACCAAAGTCAACGTCAAATTGGGGCAAAAGACGGTGGGTAACGAAACCATCATCGCCAAATTATAATAAAATGTTATATGGCAAATATCATCATACGACAGATTCCCAACAGCATTACTTGCTGCAACCTGGTTTCCGGTTGTATGGCTACGGGTGCAGCTTTCTACGGTAATTACAGTTGGGCGTTTCTGCTCATTGTCATAGGAGCCGTTTTCGATTTCTTCGACGGGATGTCGGCTCGCGTGTTGAAAGTATCCTCCCCCATAGGAAAGGAACTGGATTCGTTGGCAGATGTAGTGACCTTTGGAGTAGCCCCTTCGGCCATGATATTCCATCTGTTCCATCGGGTGGTCTACCCCGACTTCATGGAACCGCTACGCGACGTGATGCCCTATACGGCTTTCCTTATGGCGGCTTTTTCGGCTTTGCGATTAGCCAAATTCAATATCGACACGCGGCAAACATCGTCTTTCATCGGCGTACCTACCCCGGCCAACACCTTGTTTTGGGCTTCGCTGATTGTAGGCAATTACGGTTTTTTGGTTTCAGAAAAGTTCAATGCTTTCTTCCTTTTCATGTTCATGTTGCTATCCTGTTTCCTTTTGGTAGCGGAGATTCCCATGTTCGCCCTCAAATTCAAGAACCTTTCCTGGCAAGACAATAAAATTAAGTTTATTTTTATCTTGACTTGTATTCCCATGATTATCTTTCTGGGGTTCAGTTGTTTTGCAGCCATCATCGCATGGTATGTCATTCTTTCCGTCCTGACTTCGCGACAGAAAACACACTGATTTTGGCATAGTTCTTGTTTATAAGTCCGGCAACAAAGCATAAAAAATTATATTTATGACAGGTCCTTTCGGATGTTTATTCGGTTTACTTTTTGCCTTTTTGGCCTTCCTACTCATTATGGTTCTTAATATAGCCAGAAGAGTACGGAACATCATGTCTTCATTTTCTCCCAAGAACCATAAACAACAGTCTTCATCCGGTAATCCCCACGGACAAACCACGTCGCAAAACCATTCTCAATCCTCGTCCCACGGTTCGCACAAAATATTCGACGACAACGAAGGGGAATATGTGGACTACGAGGAAATCAAATAAAAGGAACTTAACGTTTCCCCTTAAAGAAATCTTTCAGCAAAGCCACGGACTCGTCCGCCATCACACCACTCACCACTTCCGTTCGCGGATGTATGGCTTGCGGTGCAAACATCCTGTATCCTCTTTTTTCATCCGTTGCCCCGTAGACCAGGCGTTTCACCTGTGCCCATCCGATGGCCCCCGCACACATCACACACGGTTCCAAGGTTACGTAAAGCGTACATTCGTTCAAATACTTTCCGCCTAAAGCATTGGCAGCCGCCGTAATCACCTGCATCTCGGCATGGGCCGTCACATCCGTCAACGTTTCCGTCAGATTATGTGCACGTGCCAGAATACGGTCGCCGCAAACAACTACGGCTCCTACCGGTATTTCATCCTCTTCATAAGCACGCCGCGCCTCTTCCAGCGCTTTTTTCATGTAAAAAGCATCATCTGCCATATCTTCACAATTTAGTACATGCAAAAGTAAGATTTCTGCAAGGATTCACCAATATTTTTAATAAATTTGCAGCACGGGAATCCAACAAATCGATATGGCCGCGCACAATGAACTGGGAAAAGAGGGGGAACTACTGGCTGCAAATCATCTGCAATCAGAAGGTTATGTCATCCGACACCGAAACTGGAGGTGCGGACACAAGGAATTGGACATCGTGGCCGAAAAAGACGGCACGCTGGTCTTCGTGGAAGTAAAGACCAGAAAAGACGTTTTATTCGGACTCCCCGAAGACGCTGTCACAAACGGGAAAATACGACGCATTGTCAGTTCGGCCGACGCCTACTTGCGCAAATACGCCATCGACCTCCCGGTACGCTTCGACCTTATCACCATCGTAACGGGAGAAAACGGGCTTCCCCGGCTAAGGCATATAGAGGACGCCTTTTACCCGCCGCTATACTGACCTGCAACACGATTAGAATATTTTGAATATGACGCATTCACTTTACATATTGGACGATTCGCCATGGTTTGAATGGATACGACTCCACTCGACAGATTCCACCATCGATTTCCTGAAACACTATCGTCCTGTTTCTCCGAAAGACATGATTCTGGTCACGGCAGACTTCCAGACTGCCGGACGCGGACAAGCCGGCAACTCTTGGGAGTCGGAAGCCGGTAAGAATCTTTTGTTCGGGCTGCTCTTCCATCCCCGTGAAGTGGAAGCCAACCGGCAGTTCATCCTGTCCCAGGCCGTGGCACTGTCTATCTGCGAAACGTTGTCCGACTACGCCGAAGACATCCGCATCAAATGGCCGAACGACATCTACTGGAAGGACCGGAAAATCTGTGGCATGCTCATCGAAAACACCTTGGTAGGACGATGTATCGAGAATTGCATCATAGGAGCCGGCATCAATATAAACCAACAAACGTTCTGTAGCGATGCCCCCAATCCGGTCTCGCTCCGGCAAATCACGGGAAAAGAACAAGAACCGGTATTCATCTTAGCCGACACCATCAAACGCTTCAAGGACTATTATCGGAAAATCCAACAAGGCCAAACGGAGGACATCGTCCGTAACTACCGGGAACGGCTTTACCGGCACAACGGTTTTCATCTTTACCAAGACGCGGACGGCGTTTTCGAAGCTGAAATCCACGACGTGGAACCCACCGGGCATCTGGTCCTGACAGACAGGGACGGCACGACACGAAGATATGCCTTCAAGGAAGTAAGCCACCTGATACCGTCGGACACAACCCCGTCCGCCCCATTCGTACTTTAACCCACCAAAATACTTTATTATGGCTAAATTCAAAAGAATACTCCTCAAACTGAGCGGCGAGAGCCTCATGGGAGAACAACGTTACGGCATCGACGAAAAGCGTCTGGCCGAATATGCGGAACAAATCAAAGAAGTGCACGACATGGGCGTGCAAATCGGCATCGTCATCGGCGGCGGCAACATATTCCGCGGCCTGAGCGGTGCAGGAAAGGGATTCGACCGTGTCAAAGGCGACCAAATGGGCATGTGCGCCACGGTCATCAATTCGCTCGGACTGAGCAGTGCCCTGGGAGCCATCGGTGTAAAAAGCCGCGTGCTGACCGCCATCCGCATGGAGCCTATCGGCGAGTTTTACAGCAAATGGAAAGCCATCGAGTGCATGGAAGCCGGAGAAGTGGTCATCATGAGCGCGGGCACGGGCAACCCTTATTTCACGACCGACACGGGTTCCTCGTTGCGCGGCATTGAAATCGAAGCCGACGTGATGCTTAAAGGGACGCGTGTGGACGGCGTGTACACGGCCGACCCGGAAAAAGACCCCACGGCCACGAAGTTCAGTGAAATCACATACGATGAAATCTACCACAAAGGCCTGAAAGTAATGGACCTCACCGCAACTACGATGTGCAAGGAAAACCATCTGCCCATCTACGTTTTCAACATGGACGTGTACGGCAACCTGAAAAAAGTAATGGAAGGAGAAAACATCGGGACTTTGGTACACAACTGATTCCATATCCGCCTCGGAACGACCGACAAATAAAACGCAATGCCCGTCATGTCGCACACATGACGGGCATTTTATATTCCAATAACGGCAATCAGTGGGATACAGAATCCGAGAACACGTTAATCACCACCACGCCGGCAATAATCAAAGCCAGCCCCAACACGGCCGGCCAGTCAAGATGCTGTTTGAACACCGTGAAACCGATGACGGCTATCAGCACGATTCCCACGCCCGACCAAATGGCGTATGCAATGCCCACCGGAATGTGTTTCAGCACCAAGCTAAGGCAATAAAAAGCCGCCGCATACCCGGCTACCGTCACCACCGAAGGCCAAAACTTCGTAAACTGCTCGCTTTGTTTCAGAAAAGAAGTCGCCACTGTTTCAAAAACAATAGCCATCAACAATACCAAATAACTCTTCAGCATATCCCTCTCTTTTTAGAATGAAACTACAAAGATAGGTTTTTTAAAAAAAAAGAGCAAATAAGATGAAAACGAGTACCGTGCCAGAAGACTTTCCGATAATTCCTCCTCCGTTTTATTGCAGATGAATAAAAAATCCGCTACTTTTGTTTTTTAAAGTATCATAGTATCAATATATCATCTTAACAAAAGAACAGATTATGGCAGATTCAAAGACTATCCTTGACGAAGCGCAGGAGAAAATGGACATGGCGGTAATGTATCTGGACGAAGCCTTGGCGCACATCCGTGCGGGAAAGGCTGATATCCGTTTGCTCGACGGCATCCGTGTGGATTCCTACGGTTCCATGGTACCCATCAATAATGTGGCAGCCGTCAACACGCCCGATGCCCGCAGCATCGCCATCAAGCCGTGGGACAAAAACATGTTCCGCGTCATCGAAAAAGCGATTATAGATTCCGAATTGGGCATCATGCCGGAAAACAACGGTGAAATTATCCGTATCGGTATCCCGCCCTTGACCGAGGAACGCCGCAAACAACTGGCCAAACAATGTAAGGCCGAATGCGAAACGGCAAAGGTCAGCGTACGCAATGCACGCCGCGACGCCATCGACGCCCTGAAAAAAGCCGTGAAAGACGGTATGGCCGAAGACGAACAAAAGAACTCGGAAGCCAAACTGCAAAAGGTGCACGACAAGTATATCAAACAAATCGATGACTTGTACGCGGCCAAAGACAAAGAAATCATGACCGTCTGATGCGAGGGATCGTCATCCGTAATACAGGAAGCTGGTACGTCGTCCGCACGGACGACGGCCAGCTTGTCGATTCTAAAATCAAAGGCAACTTCCGCCTGAAAGGCATACGCAGCACCAACCCGGTGGCCGTAGGCGATTTTGTTCAGATTACCGTTAATGCGGAGGGGACGGCTTTCATCACGGAGATAGAAGACCGTAAGAACTACATCATCCGGAAAGCTTCCAACCTGTCCAAACAAAGCCACATCATCGCAGCCAACGTAGACCAGGCTTTTTTAATCGTGACCGTCAGCCATCCGGAGACTTCCACCACCTTCATCGACCGTTTCCTGGCTTCGGCCGAAGCGTACCGCGTCCCGGTATCGCTCGTTTTCAACAAGACCGACTGTTACGATGCCGACAACCTCCGCTACATGGAAGGCATGATGCACCTATACACCACCATCGGCTATCCCTGCCATGCCTGTTCCGCATTGCAGTCCATCGGTATCGACGCGCTGCGCGACAGCCTGAAAGGCCGGACCACTTTGCTCTCGGGCCATTCCGGTGTAGGAAAGTCCACTTTGCTGAACACGTTGATACCCGACCTGAACGTACGGACGGCAGAAATATCCGCCGCACACGACACGGGCATGCACACCACGACATTCAGCGAAATGTTCAGTCTGCCCGGCGGCGGTTATGTCATCGACACCCCGGGCATCAAAGGATTCGGCACGTTCGACTTCGAAAAAGAAGAAATGGCACACTACTTCCGCGAAATTTTCCGGATTTCGGCAGACTGCAAATACAACAACTGCACGCACACCCATGAACCGGGTTGCGCCGTGCGTCGCGCCGTAGAGGAACATCTCATCAGCGAAAGCCGCTATGCCTCTTACCTGAACATGCTGGAAGACCGGCATGAAAGCAAATACCGGCAAGGTTATTAACATTTCAACTACTCCCCATGGAAATCATTACCATCATCATCCTGTTTCTGTTCTGCACCCTTCTGTTGGCCGCAGAACTGTTCATCCTGCCGGGCACAGGCGTGGCCGGCATCGCCGCAATCTGTTGTCTGGTGGGTGCCAATTACTTCACCTTCGTCTGGTTCGGGCTTACCACAGGACTTTGGTTATCCGCCGCGTCACTCGTAGCCTGCATCCTCGTAGGCTATTGGATGCTACGTTCCAAGACACTGGAAAAATATTCGTTGCACAAGTCCATCGACTCCACCGCCGCCACACAGGATCAACTTTCCGTACAGCCCGGCGACGAAGGAGTAGCCGTCACCCGCCTGGCTCTCATCGGCAATGCAGACATCGGAGGCCGGTTGGTGGAAGTCAAATCTGCCGACGGTTTTCTGGACGAAGGTACTCCCGTAATAGTAGTTCGCGTAGAGGACGCCCAAATCACAGTCAAAAAGAAATAAACATATTATTCACCCTTTAATTTTCTGATATCATGTTATTAGATCCAGTTGTTTTTCCGGTATTCATTGCCATTGTCGCCATCGTTATCCTGGCGATATTTTTCCATTTCGTACCGTTCTTCCTTTGGCTTTCCGCCAAAGTCTCCGGCGTACACATTTCGCTCATCCAGCTATTCCTGATGCGCATCCGTAACGTGCCGCCCGGCGTCATTGTGCCAAGCCTCATCGAAGCCCATAAGGCCGGCCTGAAGAACATCACCCGCGACAATCTGGAAGCCCACTACATGACGGGCGGACATGTGCAACGCGTGGTACATGCCTTGGTTTCGGCATCGAAAGCCAACATCGACCTGCCTTTTGAAAAGGCCACGGCCATAGACCTGGCCGGCCGCGACGTGTTCGAGGCCGTGCAGACTTCCGTCAATCCGAAGGTAATCGACACGCCACCCGTAGCCGCCGTAGCCAAAAACGGTATCCAGTTGATAGCGAAGGCCCGTGTCACCGTACGAGCCAACATCCACCAGCTTGTGGGAGGTGCAGGCGAGGACACCATCCTGGCCCGTGTAGGCGAAGGTATCGTTTCTTCCATCGGATCGGCCGAAAACCACGAGCAAGTTCTGGAAAATCCGGACTCCATCTCCAAATTGGTACTCAAAAAGGGTCTGGATGCCGGTACGGCTTTTGAAATCCTGTCCATCGACATTGCCGACATCGACGTAGGTAAAAACATCGGTGCCACCCTGCAAATCGACCAAGCCAACGCCGACAAAAACATCGCACAGGCCAAAGCCGAGGAACGCCGTGCCATGGCTATCGCCGCCGAACAGGAAATGAAAGCCAAAGCGCAGGAAGCACGTGCCGAAGTCATTCAGGCCGAAGCCGAAGTGCCCAAAGCTTTGGCACAAGCCTTGCGCGACGGTCACATGGGTTTCATGGACTACTACAAATTGGAAAACCTGAAAGGCGACACAGCCATGCGTGAGAACATCGGCAATCTGACAAAAGACGGAATGAAAGATATTCTGAAGTAAACCGGACATCATTTCCCCTATCCCCCCATAAACCTCTTTCCTCTCCCCTAAAAAGGAGGAAAGAGGTTTATTCTTTACCCACGTTCAAACGGCAGGCTCGCCCGGGCAGGCCAAAAGTAAGGAAATTACATAACAACACTCCGAAATACACCGCTCACATTTTCAATACGTTATGATGGCTAAAAAAATCTCCTGAGATTGGTAAATCAATCTCAGGAGAACTTTTTTTCGTTTGGCTGAGAATGAATTTTCAATCTCAGCCAAACGATTTGGCGGATTGCGGTGTATATTCTTTTCATGGCATTCCTATTAATACAATCTCACTTCAGTATTAACCTTAATGCAGCATAACCTTCCGCACATAAACCTTTCCTTGTATTTCAACACGAACCAAGTATAATCCGACTGGCAGTTTATTACAATAGTGGATACCATCCCGTACGCAGCCACTTTCAACAACCCGGCCATCCATACCTATCACCCTAAACCTTGCCTCTTCAGGAGCATAAATACAAATGCAATGTTCCGCAGGATGGGCCGACACTAACAGGTTCGGGGATAAAACCGTTCCGGTAATTCCATCTTCCTCATCATCCTCCCATCCGGCCGATGCTTCTTTGTCTTCTTCCTCCATCACCGTATTTACATTAGACCAGATTTCTATTTCGGATATATTGCAAGCAGCCGACCAATTATATACAGCCAAGTACCTGTACTTTCCCACAGGCCCTACGGTATAGCAACCTTCCGCACCGTCCTCGGTCAACCAGGTATTCTCTAAAACGGGAATCCCGTCATAAATGTTTCCATTAGTACGCAAGACATCCTTCGCCTCCGATTGGTTCCATTCTCCTTTGAATCCCCCTTCAGCGGTATTACCTAAAACTTTCATTTGTTCTCTCGTATCTTGCGTCACACCGTCATTATAACAAGAAAGCCGGTTTATCTCCAAACCGCCCTCCCCGAAATCGTACACCAAAAAATACTGGTGCCTCAGCCCTATAGGCGTATCCTTAATACCATCGGAGGCCGCTATCAAAGCCGCCTCCGATTCATTGGTCTTGTCATTCCCATTCGCATCATATACATTCACTGCCACAGCCTTCTCATTTATATCCACCAGTTTCAGTTCCGACTTCTCCAAAGGCACAATACGAAGTTCTTTTAAATCTAATGTATGCCCTTTTCCTTGCATATACACTCTTAATACGGCAGCCCCACACCTGACGGTCACGGTTCCCAACAACTTTTCCGTCCAACCATTGGAAGGCTGTAGTTCCTTTCCCTTTTTTTCTCCTCCGTCAACGGCTACAAACAGTTTTGTTCCGGCTGACGAACTCCGGTAAGTGGCGTACACATTATACCGTTTTTCCACATTTGCGTCCATATTGTCATCCGGTGCCGGGAATACCATCGTATAACTCATCCATTCTCCGTGTTCCATGTCCGTCACATAAACCTCGTCCCCCTCTTTTCCTATTTCTACCGTGCCATCCGTCCGGTAAACTGACGACCGCTCCTTTCCGACATTATGATACGTGTGCATCTCTCCATCTCCTGTATAAAAATCATAGTCGACAGCTTTTATCACACACGGAATCGTAGGCATCCCCGACACCCGAACTCCGTCCTTCCATGTCCCGGCGTCACCGGCCATCCAATCCGTACGTTTCTTCGTCAACGTCCCCCAACCGGCCCATTCATAATACCAATTAGGAGCCACACCCCAGTTTTCATGCCCATAATCCGCCATCATCTTGTCATAAGCCCGCTGTAGCCAAACATAATCGCTTTCAGGCACTCCTGCCCTAACCCGGTAATGTTCCAACGCTTGCGTCTTCCATCCACCCGGTCCAAACACTTTACCCCGATCGGCAGATGCCATGCTTTTGGCTTCCCAACGCTTGGAACGGCTTACTGCTTGGTAGAATTTACCGTTCTCAAAAGTGCACTCCTCCTCATTGGCCGTGTAAGCCGTAGGTTCCCATGGTTGCATTTGGTCGGGAAAAGACATTATCCCCGAAAGGTTGTATCGGATGTTGAATTCAATTCCTTTTAGAATCCTGTTATCCAACCAACCATATAAAGAGTCACCTTGATTCCAGGCCATTTCCGCGATTGCAGTATAATTCCCGATACCTCCCATCGTATGCCCTTGGTCACGACAAGACTCCTGACACTGTCCGTTACGATAAATATAATAACGCAGTGCCTCATCGGAATGGTATTCTTCTCCAGAAGCAGGCCATGTCACATTATAATCCCGTTTAAACTCATCCTCGCTAATCAGATTACCCTGTATCGGAGGTCCGGCCTGATAAAGCAAATCGTCCTTACGCCCGGACAAGCAAGCCAAATAACGATAACCTCTGTCATACATCGTATCATTATCCAAATAAATCCCCATAGCCATCAAGCCACGGGCTGCGAACAATCCTTGATTGCCGAAACGTCCCGGGTCGAACTTATAAATATTCCAATAAAAAGACACTCCATTCTTATCGTCATCCGATGACTTATAGGAATCTGCCGAGACTTTAGTACTGTAAAACGGATAAACCAGCATTTTCTTGAAGGCTTCTTGATCTTCCGGACGCCATCCTTCATAAGCACGCAACAACTCGGCCGCCTCTATCAACATGTATATCTTGCCGTTGTCGAGAGGTGCCGTCCCACGGCTACTGGCATTCACCAAACGATTATACCGGTTCAACCTTTTCACGGCATCATCTGCATAAGCCTTGTTACCCGTAATATGGTAAAGCAATGCCATATCATGTGCCCGGCGTCCGTCGGCTCCAATGGTTCCATTGAATTTGCCCTCTTTAATTTGTGTGATATCTGCATAATTACCATCACCGATTTGTGAGTAGCCGTCTTTCAACATGTGCTGAAACGTGGTATAAAACGGCTCCTGCCGGGCCTCTACCATCGCTTTCATCCTATCCAGGTCTGCCTGTGTGTAAGTGATACCCGGATGGACAAAAGTCCTTTTCTGTGCCTGGCCTTGCGAAAAGACGAGCATCCCTAAAGCAAATGCCACTTTCCTCCATACTTTCCCCTTCTTCATTATTCCCAACTTGTTTATCATGGCTTCCATATATTACATTACCATTTACCCTTATATGATTGTATACGAACGAAGCGGCATATACGCGTAAGCCCGTCTGCGTTTTAACACTATTTATGACGATATACCCGTTATAACACTTCTCCCTTATACTTATTGTATTGCCGCGTCTCCTCCCGATTGATTTCCCGCAAATGTATGGCCGCACCTCCACGGGGTCTCAAACGGAATTTCAATACCTGCGAAGCATTGACCCGTTTGTATACGCATTTTACATGAGTCCGGGTTTTTACCTCTTCTCCGCCATCCGTATATATTTGAGCCAGATATGTCTTCCCCTCTTCCAAGAAAGAAAGGGGAACATCTTCCTCCGCCCCGTCATTATTGGTCAAAAGCCCTACAAACCATTCCTTCTCCTTACGCCGGGCCATGACTATCCCCTTACCCGGATGTCCGGAAAGCACCTTGGAATCATCAAATATCGTAGGCAGGTTCTCAAACCATTCTATTTCCGGTTCTCCTCGATAAGCCGAAGGTTTATCGTACCAGAAAAGGGTCTGCAACGGACTGTAAAATACCAGCGAAGCTGCCAACTGATGGGCATGTGTATTCTTCAAACGCTCGTCATAATAACAGATGGTGTAGTCTGCCGCCCCGTTTATCATACGCGTAAAAGGCAGAATGGTGTTGTGCGTTGCATCCGGGAATTCCTCGTTTCCCAAAATCCCTTCCTGAGTCAACAAGTTCGGATAAGTCCGGCTAAATCCGGAAGGCCGGAACTCATCGTGGATGTTCATCAAAAGATGGCTCTCCGCGGCCAAACGTACCAAATCATGCAACCAAGTAGCCCAACGGTGACTTGCATACTGTACAAAACCCGACTTTACCCCTACTATCCCCCATTCATGCAAGATAGGAAATAATTCACGCGCTTGTTTCATCAATGCATGCTGGTTGACATACAACCAGACTCCTACTCCTTTTCCTTTCGCATACTCAACGATACGCGGCATATCCAATGTCTTCACGACCTTTGTGGCATCTCCGTCATGCGATCCACAAGGCATATACCATTTCCAATCGAAAAGCATATAGGGTATGTGATGATTGGCGCAAAAATCCACTGTTTCTATGGCTCCTTCCGTAGTCATTGTCACTTCACGCATGATCTTTCCCGGCTTCACCCATTGCGCCGCATCGACAATCTGACATGCAGGATTCAAATTTTGTATGATATCATTATGTTCCAACAAATCTCCCGGACGGTCAGCCGCCATGATGACTTTCCACGGTGTGGCACAATAGGTCACCACATCCACAGGACTATACATGACAGAAACCAACGTATTAGCCTTCTTTTCCGAAGCCACAAATTTAGTCAGACACCAATCATCCACATCCGCATCAACCAAAGCTACCCACTTTCCTCCCGGCAATTCCACGGTCAAAGCCCGTTCCACCGGATGTTTGATGCTGCTTATGGGCAGATATTCAAACTTAGCTTGCGCCCATTGCTCAGTCCAGGCCATAGAGAATGAAGGAAAAGTATATTCCGTTAAATCTGCCGTTACCTTATGAAAAATAGCTTTGGGATGTTCCGGAAGAAAGTAACGGAAAGCAATACCTTCATCGTATGCCCGTACCTCCATATTCAGTCGGTAATCCGAACCATCCTTTTTGGAAAGGTACATCGTGGCCGATCTATAATGGTCACGTACCACGCTACGCTCTCCGTACAGTGGATTCCAGATTTCATCGTGAAGAGGATGATATGTCACAGAATCAACGTCCATATTATCCATCCAACATCCAGGCTGTTCCAAATCACGCACTCCAAGTGACATTTCCCAGACACGATTGTCCATATCAAGTCCTGCACGAGACGTTTCTATCACAGGAGCTCCCCGATAATCCACACGATAACACAATTCATTCGTCCCCGAAGCCGTTCGACGTACCTCAAAAGAAACATAATGAGACCCATCGGGAGAAAACAGCTCCATTTTCGGTTCACTCTCAGCCCATAATGCCGATACGCCCCCAAACATGAGCACCAACACTTTTACTTTTTTCATTAGTTTCATTTTAATCTTATTAATATCTTCCATGTAAATTATCCAATTATCCACTTCTCCACCCTTGACTATACGCCACCTCTGGCAAGAAGACAATATTACTCTTATAATTAAATACGTTTCAGTGATGTTTATTACGCATTCAAACATCCATAATATAACACAAAATATATTAAATCACAGTATTGACAACATAGCAGGCATTATTGGGCATTTTCTCAAATCCCATCCGATAATACCGTAAAAAAACAGAGCGTAACAAATATACGTTCAAGCTATCTGCTACACTCTCCAATATAAGAATAAGGAAAAAACCTCCTCCCTCTACTTTTCCCGCTACTTAGCTTCTTGTCCCCGCCGCTTCATCTCGCGATCCGACCATTTCTGCAGGCGTTTGTATTCCTTTTTGGTCAACCGCATGAAAGAACCATGCTGCGGTGCCTCCACCCCTTCTATGGTGACAGGGGAATGGAAATTCTGCATACGTTCGTCGGCCTGACAGATACGATACTGCCGGAGTTTCGTGGAATATTGGATATAGGCCACCCGCCAAGTGCTGTCTCCTATCAGTTGGAAAGCCGAGCATCCTTCGCATTTCCGATTGCCCTCGAAACGCACATAGTCCGTTTCGCTCTTAATCCGGTAAGGTCCCGTCAGTTTGTCGGCCACTGCAGCAAAGATTCCCGGCGTTCCGCCTTCCTTTTTTATCAGCATGTGATACTTGCCATCGGCCGAGATATAGTTGATGTCCGCGTCAATCGTAGCATAGCCCCAGTCGAACATCAAGCGGGGCTTGGTCAGTGTCGTAAACGAATGGTCGGCATAAGAATAATACATGCGGTCATACTTTTCTTCCTCCGGATTCCACAAAGAATAGTAAATCATATATCCGCCTTTCGTCCCGTCCGGCCATACGTAGGCAGGATCCCAAAAAATCTGCGGAGCCCAAACCCGTTTTATCCCAGTATAGTCACAATACACATCCGGAGAATCCGGGTCGGAAAAGACGGAAGGACCTTTATGAAAATCGAAAGCCACGGATTCCCAGTGTATCAAGTCGTTACTGCGAAGCAGGTCTATGCCATGGTTGAACCAGGAACGGCTTTTACGGTTGCTCATATCCGTCGTCACCATCACGTACCCTTTGCCGTCGTACGTCCTGCAAATATAAGCATCGCGCGCCCCTCCCTCTATGGGGGAAAGCTTCTCTACATCGTACACGGGATCACCTCCTAACAGGTCTTCGTAATGCAAGCCGTCCCGACTCAAGGCGTATGCCGTCCATTCTCCACGGCCGCTCATGTGACAGTATAAATAACCGTAATCTCCCTTTTGAAGATTTTGCGCTGCAAGCGGGGCGCATGCCATCCAGGCCGCACAACCCCATGCCCACCATTTGTTTCTCATGTTTCTTTCTGTTTTTGAAGATTAAAAAAACCGCTGCACAGAATCACTTCTCCGCAGCGGCAAAAAACGGTGACACTATAAACCTATATACCATAAAAACGCCACCGTTATTCTTTTATCTGTATGAAAGATTATTTCTTACAGACGTTCCAAGGTTTGATTTGCTTGAAGAAATCGTTGCCTTTGTTATCCACCAGGATAAACGCAGGGAAGTCTTCCACTTCAATTTTCCAGATGGCTTCCATCCCCAACTCAGGGTATTCCACGCACTCGATGCTCTTGATGTTGTTCTGCGCAAGGATGGCCGCCGGACCACCGATAGAACCGAGGTAGAAGCCGCCGTGCTTCTTGCAGGCATCGGTCACTACCTGACTGCGGTTCCCCTTAGCCAGCATAATCATGGAACCGCCATGGCTCTGGAACAAGTCTACATACGGGTCCATACGGTTGGCCGTAGTCGGCCCCATGGAACCGCAAGCCATACCCGACGGGGTCTTGGCCGGACCGGCATAATAAATAGGATGGTCCTTGATGTATTGCGGCAAGTCTTCGCCACGGTCGAGACGCTCTTTCAGCTTGGCATGGGCGATGTCGCGGCCTACGATAATCGTACCGTTCAAAGACAAGCGGGTAGCCACCGGATACTGATCCAACTGTGCCAGAATCTCTTTCATCGGACGGTTCAAATCCACACGTACCACATCGCCCTCGCCGGCCTGACGCAACTCTTCCGGAATCAGTTCGCCCGGATTGCTGTCGAGTTTTTCAATCCAGATACCGTCCTTGTCAATTTTACATTTGATATTACGGTCGGCCGAGCAAGACACGCCCAGACCTACCGGACAAGACGCACCGTGACGCGGCAAACGGATGATACGCACATCGTGTGCGAGGTACTTGCCGCCGAACTGTGCACCGAGACCGATCTTATGCGCCTCTTCCAAAACTTGCTTTTCGAGTTCCACGTCGCGGAATGCGCGCCCCGTGGCATCACCCGTGGTCGGCAGGTTGTCATAATAATGAGTAGAAGCCAGCTTCACGGTGAGCAGGTTCTTTTCGGCCGATGTGCCGCCGATAACGAATGCGATATGATAAGGAGGACAAGCAGCCGTACCGAGGCTCTTCATCTTCTCAATCATGAACGGTACCAAAGTAGCCGGATTGAGGATGGCTTTCGTCTCCTGATACAAATAAGTCTTATTGGCAGACCCACCGCCTTTGGTCACGCACAAGAAACGGTACTCCATTCCTTCGGTGGCTTCGATGTCGATTTGTGCCGGGAGGTTGCACTTGGTGTTCACCTCTTCGTACATGCTCAACGGGGCATTCTGGCTGTAACGCAGGTTTTCTTCGGTATAAGTCTTATAGACACCTTTCGACAAAGCCTCTTCGTCGCAATAACCGGTCCACACCTGCTGGCCTTTTTCGCCATGGATGATGGCCGTACCCGTATCCTGACAGAACGGAAGAACGCCCTTGCATGCCACTTCCGCATTGCGCAGGAACGTCAACGCCACATACTTGTCATTGTCGCTGGCCTCAGGGTCGTGCAAAATCTTCGCCACTTGTTCATTATGAGAACGACGCAACATGAACGACACATCGCGGAACGCCGCGTTTGCCATCGCCGTCAATCCCTCGGGAGCCACCTTCAACACGGGGTGCCCTTCAAACTCGCCGACCGACACATAGTCTTTGGTCAGCAAATAATATTCAGTATCGTCCTTGCCCATCTGGAACATCGGAGCGTACTTGAACTCAGGTGCATTTGCCATAATCGTTTTTGTTTTAAATTGAGATATTTCTTGTTTCGTACTTGCAAAGATAGTGAAAGGCGAGCGCAGAGACAAGCGAAAACGAAGTTTTCATGCTTGGCTATTTCCTGTTTTCCCCGCCCTATGCCCCTTCTTCGTCGTATTTCTCAAAAAGGAAATCATTGTAGGGGTATTTCTGCACGTGAAGTTCGCGTACTTTGTCGTACAACACTTTCTTCAATTCCTCCAAATTGGTCTTCTCACGGGCTGAAATGAAAATGCAGTTGTCGTTGCGGCGAGCCATCCATGTCTTCATCAGGTCGTCCAGCGACACGTTTTCTTTCGTGGCCGGCGTCAGGTCGTCTTCCTCTTTTTCCACCCAGTCGTAAGCGTCTATCTTGTTGAACACAATCATGCACGGCTTGTCGCTGCATCCCAAGTCGCCCAACGTCTTCTCCACCACCTGAATCTGGTCTTCGAAGTCGGGGTGGGCGATGTCTACCACATGCAACAGCAAGTCGGCCTCGCGCACCTCGTCCAACGTACTTTTGAAAGAATCCACCAAGTCGGTCGGCAATTTACGGATAAAACCGACCGTATCGGACAGCAGGAAGGGCAGATTGTCGATGATAACCTTGCGCACCGTCGTGTCCAACGTAGCGAACAGCTTGTTCTCGGCAAACACGTCACTCTTCGAGAGCAGGTTCATCAGCGTGCTTTTCCCCACGTTGGTGTAGCCCACCAACGCCACCCGGATCATACGTCCGCGATTGCTCCGCTGCGTCGTCTTCTGGCGGTCGATTTCGGCCAGACGTTGCTTCAGAAGCGACATCCGGTTCAGGATGATACGGCGGTCCATCTCCAACTGTGTCTCGCCCGGACCGCGCAACCCCACGGAACCCTTCCCGCCGCCAGAGCCGGAACCGCCTCCCTGACGCTCCAAGTGCGTCCACAAGCGTTGCAGACGGGGCAGCATGTAACGGTACTGTGCCAACTCCACTTGCGTCTTGGCATTCGCCGTCTGGGCACGCATGGCGAAGATGTCGAGTATCAACGACGTACGGTCGAGTATCTTGACTTTCAATTCCTTTTCTATATTACGTAATTGCTTGGCAGAAAGTTCGTCATCGAAAATCACCATACCGATTTCTCGTTCCGTTTCTTCTTCCGCCTCTATGTATGCACGGATTTCTTCCAACTTCCCCTTGCCCACATACGTCACGGAGTTCGGGCCGTTCACTTTCTGCGTGAACCGCTTCACCGTCACGGCACCGGCCGTATGGGCCAAGAACTCCAGTTCGTCCAAATATTCGTTCGTCTTGCGTTCGTTCTGCGTTTGCGTAATCAAACCGACCAGGACCGCCGTTTCGGCCTGTGCGTCGGAAATCACAAATTCTTTCATTCAAAAAACTTTCTTTATTCGGTGACAAAAATACATAAAACCCCGTTGGAAAACAAATAGAAAGGGGAGGAATTTAAAAAAGCAAAAGAGGCTGCGCAAACGCAGCCTCTTTTCCATCCATTTAAACCTAAAATTCCTGCGCGGACATTCCTCCCCCGCAGAAAAAACGGCCTTATTTCACTTGGATAACCAGATACTTACTTACGCTCCAGAATGTTTCGGGCGCGGTAATATGTAACACATATTGTCCCTTGTTGTCTTTCTCCAACTTATAAGAACCGGCCGGGTGATTGGTCAGCAACTTGGCACTCTTGGAATACAACTTGATTTCCTTGTCGTAACGGATATCCACTTTCGTGAAATAATCCTTATTGAAATCATTGCTCTTCAGTACATCCCCATCCTTCAATATTTTCTGCTCTTTCAGCTCGGATTTCGTACCGAACACATACCATGCCGTATGGAGTTGCTTGTCCTGCTCGGTCACGGTCTGAGTCTTGGTCTTGTTTTCCTCTGCCAAAGTATTTACGTTCTCATTCAAAGACGTAATGGCCTCACCTTGTTGGGCTATCACAATATCCTTTTCAGCCAATTGTGCTTCTAACTCCTGCACCCTTTGCTTCTGGGCTTCAAGCTGGGCGGACAAGTCGTCCACCATCTTTTTCAGTTTATCCCCCCCGATGGTGCTCGTACGAAGCTTCTCTTTCAACTGACTGATTTTGTCCCGGTTTTGTGCCATGGCATCCTGAATGTACTGCATGTTCTCCCGAATGGCTTGTTTGGAAGTTTCCGATTCCATATTCCCGTCGTTCACGGTGATACGTCCCTCCGCCTCATTAATGCGCCGGAAGCCCTCCTGAATCTCGTTCACCGTTCCCATGATCTCATTCAATTCGGTATCTTTGTCGTTGATGACTTGCATCAGCGAATCCCGTTCCTCAGCAAAAGCCTGGTCTTTCTTATTCGCCCCGTTGTTACATGCGGTCAAAGCCGCTGCACACATCACACATAAAAAAATCTTTTTCATACGTTTCTATTTTTATTCGTTCATATTCTTTTTCTTACTCTCTTTCTCTTCGCATCCGGCCAGCACGATGACGAACTCTCCGCGCGGTTCCGTTTCTGTGAAATGGGTCAACACCTCTTCCAACGTTCCCCGCACGCTTTCCTCATGCACCTTGGAAATCTCACGGCACACGGCAACTTGGCGCTCCGGCCCGAAAGTTTCAACGAACTGCGTCAACGTCTTGACCAAACGGTGAGGCGATTCATAAAAAACAAGGGTCCTGGATTCTGAAGACAAAGCCGCCAAACGGGTGGCCCGGCCTTTCTTGACCGGAAGAAAACCTTCAAAGCAAAAACGGTCGCAAGGAAGTCCCGAAGCGACTAAAGCCGGTACAAAAGCCGTGGCGCCCGGCAGACAAATCACTTCCACACCGGCCTTTACGGCTTCACGCGCCACCAAAAAACCGGGATCGGAAATACCCGGAGTGCCGGCATCGGATACGACCGCCACCGTCTCTCCGGCATTTAAACGACTGACCACACTGGAAACCGTCTGATGCTCATTAAACTTATGATAAGACAACATTGCATTCTTTATCTCAAAATGCTTCAGCAGAATACCCGTCGTACGCGTGTCCTCCGCCAGTATCAAATCGGCTTCCTTCAATATACGCAAAGCACGATATGTAATATCTTCCAAGTTCCCCACCGGAGTAGGTACCAAATATAAGATTCCCATCAGTCTATTGTCAATATGGACAAAAGTAAGAATAAAACATTATCCGCTACGCTACACACGTCAATATTTAACAGATGTTTGCGAATTTGCCTCTTTTTTTATCCTATTATCCACCCTTAATTCTTATTTTTGCAGAGAATTATAATCAAAAACATCCGCACATGAGTCCGATAACCGAACGAAACGGGGAAATGATGCGCAGAGGACGGATTGAAGTCATCTGCGGTTCCATGTTCTCCGGCAAGACCGAAGAACTGATCCGAAGATTGAAACGAGCCGAGTTCGCCCGCCAAAGCGTAGAAATATTCAAACCGTCCATCGACACGCGCTATGCCGAACAAGACGTGGTGTCGCACGAAGGAAACTCCATTCCCTCCACCCCCGTAGATTCTTCTGCCAGTATCCTGCTGCTTGGTTCGGACACGGACGTAGTGGGCATAGACGAAGCACAATTCTTTGACGAGAACTTGATTGACGTATGCAATGAATTGGCCAATCGCGGCACACGCGTAATCGTGGCCGGACTGGACTTGGACTTCAAAGGAGTACCTTTCGGCCCCATGCCGGGATTGTGCGCCGTAGCGGACGAAGTGACCAAGGTGCATGCCATTTGCGTACGTTGCGGTGCGCTGGCCTACGTGTCCCACCGTACGGTCGACGACGAGAAACGAGTGCTTTTAGGGGAACAAACAGCATACGAGCCGCTCTGCCGTGCCTGTTACCAAAAAGCGATAGAAAAAGATAATCTAAAACATCAAGTCTAACTCCTGCTTCATTATGTTTGAAAAAGAAATAACGTTCGACCGGTTTATCCGGGGATTGATGGTTGTAGCCGGGTTGGGACTGGCCATATACATCATCAATCTGCTCAGCGCAGTACTCCTGCCTTTTTTCATCGCCTGGTTCCTGGCCTATATGATATATCCCACAGTGAAGTTTTTCCAGTACAAACTTCATCTCCATAACCGAATCTTGTGTATCGCCATTACCTTATTATTAATATTGGCAGCCATAGCCGGGTTCTTTTGGCTCATCATCCCTCCGGCCATCGCCGAATTTGTGAGATTCCGTGATTTAATAGCCGACTTCATCAAAGAGACAGAAAATTCCACCATAGCCCGCAATATCGAAATTTTCTTCCAACAGAATATCGACCAAAATGCTTTCATACGGTTGCTGCACGAGAACAACGTGATGGAAGCGTTGAAAGTAGCCATCAACCAACTATGGAGCCTGGTTGCGCAAACATTCGACATCATCATCGCGCTACTCGGTTTTTGCATGGTGCTCCTCTATCTTTTTTTCATCTTGTTGGATTACGAAAAATTATCTGAAGGCTGGATCAAGTTAGTCCCTAAGCGTAGCAGGCGTTTTGCAGCGGCATTGGTGGATGATGTACAACACGGGATGAATTCATACTTCCGCGGTCAAGCCCTTGTCGCCTTTTTAGTAGGAGTCTTGTTCAGCATCGGGTTTCTCATCATCGACTTTCCTTTAGCCATAGGTTTGGGAATGTTTATCGGTTTTCTGAATCTCGTACCTTACATGCAAGGATTCGGCTTCATCCCCACAGTTTTGCTCGCCCTATTAAAAGCCAACGACACAGGGGAAAATTTCTGGCTCATTTTACTTTCGGCTTGTATCGTCTTTATCGTCGTACAAAGCATACAAGATGCGTTTCTCGTCCCTAAAATCATGGGCAAGCTCATGGGACTGAATCCGGCTGTCATCCTGTTGTCGCTATCCGTGTGGGGTTCTTTATTAGGTTTAATCGGCCTCATCATCGCACTTCCCTTGACGACCCTCCTGCTTTCCTATTACCGTCGCTTCATAGAGCGGGACGAACGCAAAGTCATACTGGCAGAAGAAAGGCGACGTAAACGTCCTTTATCTTCTCAAGCCTTTTCAAGCGAATCCTCCGATACTTTCCCTCCCATCCCCACAACACCTAATCACAACGGTGAATCCACGCCAAAGGAAGAACACATGCATGCTTCTGAAAGTGGAAAAAGCTCTTCCGTAGAGGGTGAAAAGGATTAAAAGACATCATCTCCACGAAAAAAAGTCCCCATTATGAAAAAAAACGGGCAAATCTTTTGCTATTCTCAGAAAAAGCCGTACCTTTGCACTCGCAATCAGGAATGATGCATAATAGAGGTCGATTCGTTAGCTCAGCAGGTAGAGCACAACACTTTTAATGTTGGGGTCTTGGGTTCGAGCCCCAAACGAATCACTGAAAGAAAGACAGTTTTCATTTTTCAGAAAACTGTCTTTTTGTTTATAGATACTACATTTAGCCTTTTTATGTAGACGCCAATTATAAATCTATTAAAATCGGATTCACCTGCTATTTCTTGCGGGCTGCCACTGCCAAAATGACACCTAAAGCCACTCCCAACAAAGCCGCGAAAAGCACGCGCACCTCTCCCGGCAAGAGGAAAGTTACCGTATGTGCAGGAAACCAGAACAAGGGTATCGTCTTCTTGAACACGAACTCCCATTGTACACGCCAATTCAATCCCTGCATAATCTCGCCCATAGGGATGGGACTGAACAGGCCACGCAGGGTACCACCGGTCATCAGGATATGCGTGTCGGTGATTTTGTGGAACGTCATGAACACGGGCGCAAAAATACTGTTCATGGTAACGGAGATGGCAAAAGCCAGTAACACTTTGCCCCAACTCAGTGCACCTTCCATAATGGCAGCGGGATTATCTACACCCAAATAGGCGGCAAAAGCAGGCACTCCGGTAGAAAACACCACGAAAGCCATATTGATACCCATTCCTAAAAAGCCCCATACCACAGCACGGGGCAAGACGCCGAACCCCTTACGGAAGTAATGCCCCGAACTGATACGTAGACCCAACAGCTCACCCATAGTGGACAGTATGGAGAATTTGACAAAGCTCATCACCATACCATGCGCAGCATTAAACGACTGATACCCTTCATAAAGCGTGCGGGACAAGAAAAAAGGTACAAAGAATGCGGCCACCACCAAAGCAAAATATAAATCAGCGCGTTTCATGATATTCTAATTTTGTATTAATAAATTCTCCGGAATCGTATCTTTCTACGATTCCGGCATTCCTCTTAAAACTATTTCAACTCCACCAACTCATATTGCTGACTGCCCAACCCGATTTGCTCGGCATAGTCCAACGTATGCATGCCGTGCCGGGAGTCGATGCGTTCAATCAGGTGTATCTTTCCATGGTCTTCCGAAGCACGTACCTGGTCCACACAAGCCCGGTCGAGCGCCACGGGGTCGAGCGAAGCCAGGATTCCGATGTCCCCCATCTTCGGATCTTCGGGCGTGGCCACGCAATCGCAATCCACCGAAAGTTTATTGGCCACGCTGATATACAGGATACGGTCGCCGCAATGGTCGGCCACAGCTTTGGCCGCTTCGGCCATCGACTCTAAGAAATCGTCCTGCGGAGGCAATTTGCCCCACACTTCTTTCACGCTCTTCGTTTTTCCGGCGGAATGAATGTAAGCCTTCCCCGAAGAAGAAGCGATACCGATGGAGATATTCTTGATAGCCCCACCGAAACCGCCCATCGGGTGACCTTTGAAATGGGACAACACTACGGTAAAGTCATATTCCGGATACGCCTTTCCCACAAAATCTTCTTTCAAATGCTTTCCCCCTTTCACGGGCAACGAAACTTCTCCGTCCGCATCCATGATGACTACCGGGGCTATGGCCGTAAAGCCGTGGTCTTTGGCCGCTTTCAGATGCTTTTCCGTATCGGAACGTCCGCCGCCGTAGGCCGTATTGCACTCCACGATAGTGCCGTCCACCTTCTGCACCAACCCTTTTATCAATGCCGGATCGAGGTAATTGTTATTTCCGGGTTCGCCGGTGGAAAGCTTCACCGCCACTTTTCCGGTAGCCTTCCGCCCGAGCGCTTCATACACTTTCATCAGGCTCTCCGGACTGATTTCTTTTATCATATACACTTTGGCCGGTACTTTTTCCGACCGTGTCTCACAAGCAGTTCCCTGTCCCTTCACACCGGAAGCCCACAGGGAAAGACCTGCCCACGCGCAAACCGCGAATAAAAACAAACGTTTCATGACCCTATATTTTAAAAAACTCATTTTACACTCCATTCCACCACTTCTCCAATCATCGGACACAAGACTTCCAGCGAGCTGTCCTCAGCCAGCTTACGGACGTTCTCCAACGGTTCGTCCCAACGGTGGCGTGCCAACGCGTATTTGGAATGGTGCACCGTGAGCACCCGTCGGGCACCCAAAGCTTCAGCTTCCGCATGCTGGTATTTGGGCAACGTGTGGATATAACGCCAGTCTACGTTGTACTGCCCGTTCTCCAACACGGCCAGATCTATCCCTGGAAAACGTTTCCCGATGTCAGCATAGTGCGCTCCGTAGCCGCCGTCCCCACCGATGTACACCTTACGCCCCGCCGCTTCTACCAGAAAAGACGCCCACAGGGTACGGTTCGACCGCAAACCACGGCCGGAGAAATGACGGGCAGGCAAGCAATGTACCGTCACACCGCCGCCCAACGTAGCCGTCTCGTTCCAATCCAACTCCACCAACCGTTCCGGTTCGTAGCCCCAGTACTCGAAATGTTCGCCCACACCCAAAGGACACACCACCTTACGGACACGCCCCTTCAGGCGCGTCACCGTCCCGTAATCCAAATGGTCCCAATGGTCATGCGTAATCACCAGGCAATCTATATCCGGCATATCTTCCGGACGATAGATATCCGTCCCCGGAAAAGGCTTATTCAGGAAAGATACCGGAGCGGCACCGCAAAACACGGGGTCTACCAAAATACGCTTGCCGCCCAGTTGAAACAAATAGGAAGAATGCCCGAACCATACCAAAAGCTCCCTATCCGGGTCGAGTGCACGCAAATCCGTCTTCACCGACGGAACCGGATGTTCCGGACGCAATCCTTCCGGCGACTTTTTGAAAACGAAATCCAGCATGGCCCCCCATTTCCCCTTTTCCGAAGTCATCAGGACGGTAGGTTCCATGTTACGGAACTCCCCATCCCTGAAATTCGGCGACCGCTTGATACGTTCCAACCGTTCGCCACGCGGCAAACGCCCGAACGACGGCGTCTGAAGGAAAAGGACCACAGCCACAATCGCCACGGCAATGACACACAATATGACGAGCAATATCTTTATCATTTTCTTCCGATACATGTCTTTTTTAAACTTTATCTCCTAATGTCCCGGCAAAGATAAGCGTTCGCCCGGAAATATCCTATACCTTTTTTACTTGATTTACAACCGGAATTACTTCCCGGCCTTCCGAATGCGGATTCCGGTCCTCATCCTTTCATCATCCTGACATACAGCCACCCCGGTATATGACAATACACCCAAGCAGCCAGCCTCCAGCGTCGGGTGACATATACGACCTTACGCCGCCGGTCGATACCTCGTGCGATTTGCCGACAAGCCTTGTCCACCGGAGCGACCCAAAACAGCCCCTCCCCCTTGGCCATGGCCGTATCTACAAAACCGGGACGGATGTCTGTCACCTCTATCGGCAGCCGCCGCACGGCCACACGCTGACGCAACCCTTCCAAATAATTCATCTGGAAAGATTTTGTGGCATTATAGGCCGGTGCCGCCCCACTGCCGCGCAGGCCGCCCACCGAGGTGACAGTTGCCAGATGCCCCTGTCCCCTGTTTTCAAAATACCGTATGGCCCAGTCCGCCACGCAAGTCCACCCCGTCACGTTCGTATCCAACGTGCAACGCTCTACGGCATAATCCAGCTCCGGATTCAAGTCTCCCGTCCCGGAAGAAAGTACCAGAATATCCACTCCTCCCAAGCGGGACGCCAAACGCTCCAATGCCACCGGAAGCGCCTCTGTGTCCGTCACATCACACACCTCTGCTTCAAACACATCCGGACGCGACGCACACAAGTCTTTCAAACGGCCCGACCGACGCCCCATCACTCCGATTTTCACCTCTCCGCGTTCCGCATACAAACGAGCCAATCCCTCACCGATACCGGACGTGGCTCCCACAATCAAAATTCTCTTCATTGTCGTTTACGTTTTATTTCCACTTTCGATTTTCGGGCAAAGTTAAAAGGGAGCCACCGGATTTTCCTTGAAGTATTTCAAGAAATTCCGGACTTCAACAATTTTTTCCGGATGGCACTCACCGTTTCGGGCGTCACCCCGATAAACGAAGCGATTTCTTTCAGAGGACGCTGTTCTTTCAGTTCGGGATAACGCCTCATCAAGTCCATATAACGCTCTTCGGGCGTACAACAATAACTGTCCATCAAACGGCGGTAGGTCATGACGAACAGTTGCTCGGCCACGATGCGCCCCAAACGCTGATGTTCAGGAGACATTTCCCAGTAACGCCTCAGCTTTTCGTAAGGCAAGACGTAAAGCGTGCTTCTCACGATAGCCTGCACGTCCGCCAACGCCGGACGGCCACAAAGGCACGAGGTGTATTCGGCCACGAAACTGTCGCGGAAACTATACCCGACGATATGCTCCCCACCTTTCGTGTCCGTCCGCACGAAACGGAACATGCCGTCTTCCACATAGGCCACACGCCCCGACCGTTCGCCTTGCCGCACAAAATAATCCTGCTTTTCCAATATTCGCCGCTCCCCTTGTTCCCAAAAGAACCGTTTCATGGCCAAGAGGTCCAGCTCTTCCATATAATAATCATTTATCGCATCCATACCGCAAAATTAATATTTTCCGCGTATACCCGCACATTTATCCCACCCGACCTATCAATTTGTCAGATTGTCAACATCCCCCGCACAAGACTGCGCCATTCAGACACAAAGGAAGGCACGGACGGAAATACGCGATTCTCGCACGGCAGGGAGGAAGCCGGTGTGTCAGCATTTGCTTTTTTAGGCTTACTTTCTGACCACCGGGACATTCCGTCCTACGTACAAGTAAAAGGCTCGCGTCAACGAAACAGGGTATTTCCATGACATCATGCTTCCCCTTTTTTGTCCTCCGAAAGCCACCAATCAGCATCCAATAGGGTATCCTGCACACGTTTGTACGTTGCTTTCACACCGTCTGTACACCGTCATGCGTAGTTTTCCGAAAAGTCCTGCGGAGAAAAAAAGTGTTTTTTCAGCCAAATAAAAAATGAATCGACTGAAATTGATTCTTAATTTTGCTTCAGGAAAGTGAAAAACGAGCCTGAAACCTTAAAAAGCGTGTATAAGTCGGACTGAAATCCTTCCCGAAAGTACTTTTCCATGCGCTCCCGTTCTTCTAAAAATTGCCACTTTACTTTCCTTTCGTCACCCATTTCCCACATTTCCCTTTCATTTATCCAAAAAGCACAAATCCACACGACCGACGGGAAACCGCAGGACATGCCGCATGAGACCTGCCTCAACATGCAGGGCAGCCTACTGGAAAGCCCTTATTCTAAAAAGGATTTTTTAACGCGAGCGGATTGCATATATTTCCCCAATACCTTAACTTTGAATATCGACTTTAACACCTTTTCGCCATGAAAAAGATGATATTGGGATGGTTTTTGTATGGGACGGCCGTAGGATTATGTGCACAAGCCCCACAAGGAGACTTCAAAGGCTCGATACAAATCGGACAAACGACAATGCCTATCGTGTTCCACTTCGGACAACAGAACGGTCAACCGACAACCACCATGGACAGTCCTGCACAAGGCGTTTTCGGTTTCCCAGTACAATCGTCTGAATGTCTTTCCGACGGAGAATTAACCCTGAAAATCCCACAAATACAGTTCTGCTACGTGGGCAAAGTGCGTAGCGACTCCCTGATAGAGGGGACGGTGACGCAAGCCGGGCAGTCCCTTCCGCTGAACTTGGTACGCACGGCTCGGAAAGCCGGTGTGTCGTCTGAACCGGAAAGGCCCGGCACCCCAAAACCGCCCTTCCCCTACCGGGAAGAAGAGGTAAGCGTCACGACAAAAGACGGCATAAAATTATCGGGTTCACTGACTTTGCCCGAAGGGGAAGGGCCATTCCCTGCCGTGCTCCTTATTTCCGGCAGCGGGCCGCAAGACCGGAATGAAGAGGCATGGAAGTACAAACCGTTTCTCATGATAGCCGACCGCCTGACCCGGCAAGGCATCGCCGTACTCCGCATGGACGACCGCGGGACCGGCAAGTCCGGAGGCCGCTATGCCGACGCCACCTTGCAACTCGCTGCCACGGATGCGGAATGTGCCTTGGATTATCTTCTCCGACGGAAAGACATCCGACGCGGCAAGACCGGACTGGCCGGACACAGCATGGGCGGCACCATCGCTTTCCGTATGGCCGCGCAACGTCCGCAAGACGTGGCTTTCGTACTTTCATTGGCCGGAGCCACCATTCCGGGAAAAGACCTGATGATGCACCAATGCGAGAAGATCATCCTTTCGCAACTCCCTGCCGCCGCAAGCGACAGCCTGCGCACCCTGTACGAGGAACTGTACGGCACCATGGCGCTCCCCCTTCCGCTCGCCCCCATACGCCACAGGAGCACTCCTCTCATGGTCTCCATTTGGCAGCATCTCGGCATAAACGAAGACACCTACCGGGAAAACCTCACGGACAGCATCCGCCGACGCAAGGCCCGCCAGCTCACCGAACAGGCCATAAGTCCGGAAATAGCCAGCATCATACAATATGACCCGAGCCATGACTTAAGCCGGGTGCAATGCCCCGTATGGGCCGTCAATGGGGCAAAAGACCTGCAAGTATTACCCGAAGAGAACCTGAAAGCCATCGAAACGCTCGCAAAAGGAAGCCCGCAAGTCGTCACGCACATTTATCCCGGCCTGAACCACCTGTTCATGGAAGCCCCCACCGGGCATCCCTCGGAATACGGACTTCTAAAAGGGAATTTCAGTCAGGAAGTGCTGCAAGACATGGCGGAATGGATCAGGAAAACCGTAGGGGCACCGGCTGATTAAACATCTACCTCCCTTCCAAGGGACGGAGTATGTACGTCTTGCCGGATTCTGTCCTGAAAGTTATTTCCGCCCCCTCTTTCACGTTCCCTCGCACAAGGCCTTCCACTTGCACGCGGCATCCCGGCCACGGATTCCGTACGCTGCATATCCCGCCACGTTCGCTGTACACTTCCACCGGCTGCACCTCACCGTCACGCAACGAGGCACTGACCAAGAATGCTCCCCTCGCACGCAACGTACGGAACGAAGCGTCGGAGGCTTTGTCCCAGTTAGGAAACAGGCGAATCTGCCCGTCGTAACTTTGCATCAGGCATTCATTAATGACAGCCGGTAAGGCAAAGTTCTCAAACCAGACTCCCATCCCTCCCATGTACATATAATCTGTCAGGTCGTTATAACGCCCGCCGATCTGCAATACGGCATCCGTCACTGTTCCGCCAGGCAGGGTGGCATAACGAACTTGCCGCTTGAAAGCTTCCAGGTCGAGGATACCGAGACGGGACTTTTGCAGGTTCAAGAATACAATGTCATTGCCTCCTTCGTTCTGATGCGCCCGGCATGTATTCAGCAACCACTGCCGGATGCTATCGGGAGCACTGAGACCGTATTCCTCTCCGGGAAACACGTGGGTAAGGTTGGCAGGCACGTTATACACGATTTCGTCCCGTTCGCCGGGCACAGACACATATATCCGCCCGTATTTCTCCGATTCGTACATAGGATAATCCGGCATACGTTCCAGCACATGCCGCACATCGCGTACCAGATGCCGTTCTTCCTTACGCAAATCCAATATCTCCACTGCCTCCAGATAAGCCTTAAAGACGAACTTGGCCAACGCAAGGTCTATCTGCGTGTCGTAGTTGAACTTAAAGCCGGGTTGCAAGCCGTATAGTTCCGGCGGCACGGAAGGAAATATATGGTAACGGTCGTCGCCCCACTCTTCCCCATGCGCCTCCTTGCGGGTCATGTAATCCGTAAGGAACAGTACGGCATCCTTTATCGGAACAAAGGCACGCCTGCGCAAAAAATCGGTGTCGCCGGAATACAGGTAATGCCACCACAGTCCCTGCACCATCCACGGCGTCTCGAAAACCTCCCATCCCCAGTCCGGCACCGGATAGGGATGCAGGTTCATTTCCACGGGATAAGCCGAATGAGGGAAAAACGCTCCACGCATCCCGTAATACTCTTTTGCCCATTTGCGGCTGACAGGCAAGAGATGGTCTACCAAATCCGCATAGACCAGATTCTTGTCCAAATGGTTGGAAGAGAATGTCACCCAAAAGGGTTGTTGCGTATTATAGTTCAAATGATAGTCTCCATGCCAGGCCGTCCCGATATTCCCGTAACTCCAATTGGCGAAAATACCGGGACAAGTCGCTCCCGGACGAAGCGCGCAATTAAAGAAATAAAGGTTACGATACCAGATTTCTTCTAAATCCTTATCGGCCAACGAAACGGAAGAACATCCCCAATAACGCTTCCACACGCCCCGATTCCGTTCTTCACTTTTCCGGGCCTCTTCCACCGAAGGCTCCAAATCCCGCACCATCCGGCCTTGTACATCTGTAGCCATCCCCTCGCGCAAGGCCACCCTGACGCAAAACGGCTCCCGGGAGGAAGGCACATAACGCTCCATATCCGCCAGATTTTCTTTGATGCCCAAAGTCGTCGTACGCTGTCCCCTCTCCAACCTTTGGCCGGCATAAACCTGCAAAGCGAAAGCCTTGTCTTTTTCCGGACGGGGCTGTACGGTGGAATAAGGCAACTCCTGATAGAAACCCAAACGGTTCTCACCGGATTCCCACACACGGTAACGGGGAATGTCGCCAGGAGTGGACGGGTCGGGAATCACACGAAGCCGGTTGAAACACGAAGTCGCCGGACGACCTTGCCCGTCGGTCAGGACAAGCCAAGCCTCATCCTTCTCCATATCGGTATATACCAAAAGCTCATGCCTCTCTCCTCCAACCGACAAAGAAATATGACATACACCATCGGATATATCCAAGGAATAACCCAAAAGTTCCACCTCGCGGCGGTCGAATCCCAACAGAAGCGTACCGCAAGGGAAAGGACGGGGATAAGGACTACGGTAATTGTCGGCCGTCAACGAAAGATAGTCCGAAAATTCCTTGTCATGGTGGATAGACGGAAGCGAATCCGGCAGAAGGGAAGCTTTCCGGAACACTTCAGCAAACGTCCCGATCTTGTCTTGATGGTTTTCCGTGACGCGGATATCCCATACATTGTTATGCCCGAAGTGCAGACAAACGGCATCAGGCCGAGTAGTCACCACCACTCCCATGCCTCCGTTTCCCAACAATGCCCCTTCGAAGAAGCCGGGCGCAGGCTTGTCCATCACAATAGGGTAACGGGCAGCCGTCTGCATCCCCACACTATCTTCCGCCTGCAACGGCATCCCTTGAAGCATGCACAAGCAGCCCCATATCCATGCAATACCTCTACGCATAAGTAAGTTTTGTTTCTTTTGATTCAACAGATGTACTTTTTATCTATTCTGTTGCAAAAGTAAAAAGAACCCGAGGCGGATTCAAGTAGGTTTTCGTTAAGAATTAAAAGGTTTGCTGCAAACGTCACTTCACGGTTTGCGTCCGCAAATACCTCTTGAACTGTTCCTCCGAACCATTGAATACGTCGATGTCCACATCACCCTGGATACCGCGGACCCGGCCGTCGGACGAGAGTTGCCAGTAAAGCAAATGCACGTATGGCTTGTATTCCCCGTAACGGGCCACCCATACGGGATAGGCTTTCAACTCTTCCGGCGCGAACGGCATATAACGATTGACAAAATCCTGACTCACATATATAATAGGCATGGTGCCGCTCCGGCGACCTACCTCTTTCAACCATACCAGCATTTCACGGAACAACACGTCACGGCCTCCCATCGCCGCAATCCGCCTGTCGGACAGCTCCACGTCGAGCATCGGCGGAAGATCGCCTTTCTGCAAGCGGGACTTCTTCAGGAAATAGTCTGCCTGGCGCATCGCCGGACGGGTGGAAAAGAAGTGATAGGCTCCGACCGGAAATCCATACCGGCGTGCGGCACGTACATCCCGCGTATAATAAGGATTGAACACCGTCAGCCCCTCCGTGGATTTAATGTACACGAAAGAGACCGGATAGTCCACCGCTCCCAACGCATTCCGGTCTGCCGTATGCCCCAAACGTGTAATGCGTAGGTTCCTCCAGTCTATACCGTACACCCACCGCTTGTACACATGCTGGTATTTGGAAATGTCGATGCCGTATATCCGTTCCGAATGGTACAGCATTTGTTCGCCCCGGAACCGTCCCTTCGCCCACACTCCGCACTTGACCACCTCGTGAGGAGCTACTGAAAAGCCGAAGCCGTCACGCCGCCCGTCCTTCCATTTCCCTACATAGTACCCTCCGTCGTTCGCCGTGAACTCTCCCTCGCCATGCTCTTCCATCCGTCGGTTGAAGAGACCTTCATACGTCCCCTCTTTTGCTCGAAGACGTCCGCGCCGCAAAGAATCCCCGCGCCAATATCCGCTGTACGTGCGCCCCAAGGAGTCGGTATACTCCCCGTATCCTTTCCGGATGCCCGCATGCCAACTGCCACGGTACACCCCGCCATCGGGATAACGCATCACGCCCTCACCTTCCGGAAGCCCACCGGCCAACTGTCCGTAGAACAGCGTATCCCGACGCGTATAAGTACCGTAGACCGGTCCTGTTTCCGACACGTCTTTTTCTCCGGTAAAGTCAAAACGGAACCCTGTGCGCCAACCGGAAACCCAGGCTTTCAAATCTTCCCATACACACTCCGGCCAAGACGCATGGGACAAACTCAAGGCATACAACCCGGCAGCCGGATAAAAACGGCCACCGACCCACATGCCGTTCAGATTCCTCCAAGGCCCGAACACAGGAGCACCCTCTGCCCCCTGAATTAAAGGAATTTCCGGACAACCGTCTTCCATCCGGATACCCACCGGCGAAGCTTCAGCTTCTTGCCTACGGGACGCCGCACCCGGCCATCCCCAATGCCCCCACCATGTATAATACGGCGAAAAGATATGGAACCAACCATAGGGAAACGGATTCAACCGAAAACGGCGGCAACCGTCGGGTAACTTACCGCCTGCCACCTGCCACACGGACGGACCTTCCGGCCTTTGCGCCAACCGTCGGCAAGCCACCGACCCCTCGTCCGCAACACGGCCTGCCCCCGCATGGATACGCAGCGTCCGCTCCTCACGCAAATACGCATCTTCTCCCCCTGCGGCCAGCAACCTGTCCAAAGCTTGCTTGCAACGTGCCAGTTCTCCACATTGCGCCTTCACCCATTCGTTATGGGCCATGACTTCATGAAACCCTTCGTCTACCACCGAATGCGTACGGCCGTAATACTCCATTTCCTCCAACATCCTCCGAAAACCGGCCAAACACACAGACACCAGTCGCGACTCTTTCTGCAAGGCAGGAAGCAAGGTCTCACGATTCAGCCGTTCCGGTCTCGTCACGGAATCGGCAGCCGTCAGCAAACGGCCGGAATAGGAAATGAAAAAGGCATTGGCCCGAAATTCACGCTGTGCCGTTTCGCGCTCTGCAGAAAGCCCTCCCAAGGTGGAATCGGTACGTAAGACATTAAAATACAAGGTGTCGCCTCCCGGTACTCCCAATTCATACCAAGACACCGTGACAGCCTCTGCCACGCCCTCCCGGCATGCCCTCTCCGAAGTCGGCCAAAAAAGCAGGCATCCACACAAAATGATTCCTACCGTCGCCGCCCACGCTGTTTTGCATAATTTGCTCACGCCCGGCAGAGACGAGCAAGCTTGCCTCTGCCCTCGCTTAATCGCAAATTTCTTTTTATTCCACTTCATACATTTCCTGCACGAAAAAGCCTCATTGCTTTTCTGTCTAATTAAAAACAAAAATACAAAAAGCATTTAAAAGATGTTGCGGTTTTAAAAGAATATAAGTATTTTCGCAGCGATAAATCATTTATTAATTTAACTAACGCTCTATTGTATCATGAAAATCAACTCTCTGCTTGCAGGTGTAGCGCTCATGGCAACTTCGTACACGGTTTGCGCACAAGACAATACCGTGACCGTACAGACTAAGAAAATCGGAGCCGACATCCAGCCGACCATGTACGGCGTGTTCTTCGAAGACATTAACTTCGGAGCCGACGGTGGTTTGTATGCCGAACTCGTCAAAAACCGTTCTTTTGAATTTGCCCCCGACCATTACATGGGTTGGAAGATGTTTGGCAACGTCACGTTGCAGAACGACGGTCCCTTCGACAAGAATCCGCATTACGTCCGTTTAGGTTACGCCGGACATGGCGATATGTGGACGGGCATACAGAACGAAGGCTTCTTCGGCATCGGTCTGAAGAAAGATGCGGAATACCGTTTCTCCGTATGGGCACGCGTGCCGGACGGCAAGCCGGTGACGCTGATGGTCCAGTTCATCGACCAGAACACGATGAATGACGCACAGCAGTTTGTCAGTCAGGACTTGGTTATCGACTCGAAAGAATGGAAAAAATACACGATGGTCATGAAATCCAATCGTACCATCGCCAAGGCCAACCTGCGCATCTTCCTTTCCAATCCGCAACATCGCTCGGGTACGGGTACCGTAGACTTGGAACATGTATCTCTCTTCCCGGTCGACACTTGGATGGGACATGAGAACGGCATGCGCAAGGATCTGGCACAAGCTTTATACGACATGCGTCCGGGCGTGTTCCGTTTCCCCGGCGGCTGTATCGTAGAAGGTTCCAATCTGGAAACGCGCTACCAATGGAAGCATACCGTAGGGCCAGTGGAAAACCGGCCGCTCAACAAGAACCGTTGGGAGTCGACCTTTACCAACCGTTACTATCCGGACTATTTCCAAAGCTATGGTCTGGGATTCTATGAATACTTCCTGCTGAGCGAGGAAATCGGCGCGGCTCCGCTTCCCGTATTGAATGTAGGTATGGCTTGCCAGTACCAGAATTGGGACAATGAGAAAGCCCACGCGGCCTGCAATGCCGAGGATTTGAAGCCTTACATCGACGATGCCCTCGACCTGATCGAGTTCGCCAACGGTTCGACCGATACGAAATGGGGAAAGTTACGCGCCGATATGGGCCATCCGGAACCGTTCAACATGAAATACTTAGGCATCGGAAACGAGCAGTGGGACAAATTCTATTTCGACCGCCTGAAATTCTTTGTGGAAGCTGTCCGCAAAGCCCATCCGGAAATCCTTATCATCGGTTCGTCCGGTCCCGACTCGGAAGGCAAAATGTTCGACCTCGGTTGGGAAGACATGAAGAAACAGAAAGTAGACCTTGTGGACGAACATTTCTACCGTCCGGTAGACTGGTTCAAAAACAGCATGAACCGCTATGACGACTACGACCGTAACGGCCCGAAAGTGTTCGCCGGCGAATATGCCTGCCACGACCACGGCAACCGCATGAAATGGAATCACGCAGGCGCTTCTATCTACGAAGCCGCTTTCATGACCACATTGGAACGCAACGCCGACATCGTGCACATGGCTACATACGCTCCGCTTTTCGCCCACGTGGAAGGCTGGCAATGGCGTCCCGACCTGATTTGGTTCGACAACCTCCGCAGCGTGAAGTCCGTAAGCTACTACGTACAGCAGATGTATGCCAAGAACATGGGTACGAATGTCGTACCGGCCACGCTCGCCACTCCCACTCCCAAAGGTGAGGACGGCCTGTTCACCAGTGCCGTGTTCGACAAGAACACCGGTGAATATATCGTGAAGGTCATCAACACAACGGACAAGGCACAAACCGTGGACATCAAGTTCGACGGCTTGAAGAAGATAGAAGGCAACGCCGCAACCGTTACCCTGGATTGCAGTGACTACACCTTAGACAACACATTGGATCATCCGAACGCCATCATTCCGCAGGACGGATGGGCAGCAGTAGAAGGCAACGTCATCAAAACTACCGTTCAAGGCAAGAACTTCGTGATTTTCAAGGTGAAGAAATAAAACCTCGGGCACGAATCTCTATAAACGTATTTTGCGGGTACTCCCTTTACCATGAAGGAAGTACCCGCAAACTTTTTGTCAAAGAACAAGGACGGTACGGGAAACTCAATGCGGAGAAAGGTGCCATCGTGAACGCCTTGTACGGAGAAGTGCAAACCGCCCGTTAACTTTCAAGCCGATATGGGGCTGTGCGAAGATTGGAAAATGCGCCGGCTCCATATCGGCTTTTGAAAAAAACATATTATTCCTTTCCTCTTTTTACCTGCATATTAAGATTCTTTGCGTATCTTTGTACAAACGAAGAAAGGATGAACGTCATTGATTTGATTCAGAACCATAAAGGAACGGCTTTTTCTTTTGAAGTACTGCCTCCGTTAAAAGGAGCAGGCATAGACCGGTTGTTCCATACCATAGATACGCTCAGGGAGTTCAACCCGACGTATATCAACATTACCAACCACCGCAGCGAGTATGTGTACAAGGACTTAGGGGGGGGCATCATGCAACGCCTCCGCATCCGCCGCCGTCCCGGCACCATAGCCGTAGCGGCAGCCATCCAAAGGCATTACGACATACATGTCGTGCCCCACATCCTATGTAGCGGATATACCCGTGAGGATACGGAGTACATGTTGCTCGACCTGCAATTCTTGGGCATCAGCGACTTGTTGGTGCTGCGCGGCGACAAAGCCAAGGAAGACTCGGCCTTCCGTCCCACGGGCGACGGTTATTCGCATGCCACGGAACTCATCGGGCACATCAACCGTTTCAATGAAGGTTTCTTTGTCGACGGTTCGCCTATCAAGTCTCCCGGTACGTCATTTTCATACGGCGTAGCCTGCTACCCGGAAAAACATGAGGAAGCACCCAATCCGGAAGCTGACTTGGCCGTGCTCAAGCAAAAAGCCGACATGGGTGCCGCCTATGCCGTCACCCAGTTGTTCTACGACAATGCGAAGTATTTCGACTTCGTGGACCGTGCACGCCGGGCCGGCATCACCATCCCCATCATCCCGGGTATCAAGCCGTTTGCCAAACTGTCGCAACTCAACGTAGTACCTAAAACGTTCCATTGCGACCTGCCCCAGGCTTTGGCTTTAGAAATAGGAAAATGTAAAACGGACGAAGAAGCCAAACAAGTAGGGATAGAGTGGACGGTGGAACAATGCCGCGAGCTGATCGGTCACGGCGTGCCGAGCATCCATTTCTATACCGTTTCGGCCGTGGACAGTATCCGCGAAATCGCACGTCAAATCTACTAAAGCCATGTTCAGCCAGGTTGTAGGACAAACAGACATCAAAGAACGCCTCCTTCAGGAAGCGCAAGCCGGACGCGTGCCGCATGCCCTGCTCCTGAGCGGCTCTTCGGGATGCGGAAAGCTGGCTTTAGCCGTGTCGTATGCCCAATACCTGCTGTGTCACCGTCCGGGGGCGCACGATGCCTGCGGGGAATGCCCGTCATGTCGGACTTTCACGCACTTCGTACACCCAGACCTCCATTTCGTCTTCCCCGTCATCAAATACAAAACAGCGGAAAGTTCCGTATGCGACGTGTATCTGGACGCATGGCGCAAGCGGCTGCAAGCCGGGCTTTATTTCGACTTGAACGACTGGTTGGGCGACATGAAGGCTGAAAACCAACAAGCACTCATCTATGCGGCCGAAGCCGCCCAGATACAGCGGAAACTGGCACTTAAATCCACCTTGGGCGGACGTAAGGCCATGATTGTCTGGATGCCGGAAAAAATGAATGCGGAATGTGCCAACAAGTTGCTCAAACTCATCGAAGAACCGCCCGAACAAACGAATTTCCTTTTGGTGAGTGACGAGCCGGAGAAAATCCTGCCCACCATCCTGAGCCGTACCCAACAAATCGAGGTAAAGGGCATCGACCACGAAAGTTTGACGGAAGCCCTCCGCAAAACCCATCCCACGGAGGACGTGGAAGCTCTCGCACGCAATGCCAGAGGCAGCTATACCGCAGCACTGAAAAGCCTGGATGCCAACCGGGACAACTTGCTCTTCTTCGACCTTTTCGTCATGCTGATGCGGTTGAGCTACCAACGAAAAATCAAGGACATGAGGAAATGGAGCGAACAGATTGCCGGTATGGGGCGGGAAAGGCAAAAGAACTTCCTGACGTACTGCCAACGGTTGGTGCGCGAAAACTTCATCTATAATTTCCGCAGGCCGGAACTGAACTACCTGACGGCACAGGAAGGGGATTTCGCCAAAAACTTCGCACGTTTCGTCAACGAGCGGAACGTCATCAAAATCATGGACGAACTGAGCGACGCACAACGGGACATCGAGCAAAATGTCAACCCACGAATCGTATTTTTCGACTTTGCCCTGAAGATGATTGTGCTACTCATACAATAACATATATCAAAAAACCGACAACGAATGGAGGAAAAATTCAAACTGAACGGGCCGTGCCGGGGACTTTGCGCCAAAGGTTGCGGACGACAAAATAAACAACTGAACACGTACGATTATCTGGCAGACATCCCGGGTAACGCGGAAGCCACCGACCTCGTGGAGGTGCAGTTCAAGAACACACGCAAAGGATATTACCACAACAGCAACCGCCTGCCATTGGAAAAAGGCGACATCGTGGCCGTGGAAGCCACTCCGGGGCACGACATCGGTGTGGTCACCCTCACCGGTCGTCTCGTCCCCCTTCAAATCAAGAAGGCCAACCTGAAATCGGAACAGGAAATCAAACGGGTGTACCGCAAAGCCAAACCGGTTGACATGGAAAAGTACGAAGAGGCCAAAAGCCGTGAGCACGACACCATGATACGTTCGCGCCAGATAGCCAAGGAATTGGGACTGCAAATGAAAATCGGCGATGTGGAATACCAAGGCGACGGGAACAAAGCCATTTTCTACTATATCGCGGACGGGCGCGTGGACTTCCGCCAACTCATCAAGGTATTGGCCGAGACTTTCCACGTACGTATCGAGATGAAACAAATCGGTGCACGGCAGGAGGCCGGGCGCATCGGCGGTATCGGCCCGTGCGGACGGGAATTGTGTTGTGCCACGTGGATGAAGAATTTCGTTTCCGTCTCCACCGGAGCAGCCCGCTATCAGGACATTTCCCTGAACCCGCAGAAGCTGGCCGGACAATGTGCCAAACTGAAATGTTGCATGAACTATGAGGTGGACACTTACGTGGAAGCCGGAAAACGTTTGCCGAGCAAGGAAATCACTTTGCAAACCCAAGATGCCGAATATTATTTCTTCAAAGCCGACATCCTGGCCGGATTAGTCACCTATTCCACCGACAAGCATTTGGCTGCCAACTTAGTCACCCTCACTACCGCAAGAGTCTTCGAAATCATCAACATGAACCGCCGGGGCGAGAAGCCTCAACGTTTGGAAAGCGGGGAAGCTGCAGAACCGGCCAAACCGGCTGACCTCGTTGAACAGGAGAGCCTGACACGGTTCGACAAGAGACGGAAAAACAAAGGCAAACGCAAAGACAACGGTAATCCTCGCGGCTCACAATCTTCCAAAGAGACACAAGGCGCGGAACGTCGGGAAGAGAATGCCGGCAAAGACCGCCGTAACCGAAACCGCGGACGAGACAACAAAGAATACAAAGGCGAACAGGGCGGCAACCGCGAGAACCGCCCCGGCAAGGATAAACGCAAACGGGACAGGGACAATCGCTCGGAAAAAGCTGTTAAGCCCGCCCCAAACACACCGGCCGAAAAGACGGAATAGTCATGACCATTCTTCGCACTCCAACGTTCATTGCAGCCGTAAGCATCCTTTTGTCGCTTACGGGCTGCAATGAGCATGTAATCTATCATTCATACCGCCACGTTCCCGAACAAGGATGGAACAGCCGGGATACCTTCACATTCGACATCGATACCTTGCGGACAGCAGCGACCTATCAGTTCGCATTGGGATTGCGTTCGACCGATTCATATCCGTACACCGTTATCTGGCTGGCAGTGGAACGGGAGTTTTCTCATCCGGACACTCTGCATCGTGACACGGTGAAATGCCAGTTGATGGATTCTGTCACCCATCGTATGGGCAAAGGCATCTATATGTACCAATACGACGTGCCGCTTCCTCCCATGACATTGCACCGCGGACAAACCGGACAAGTCCGTATCATACATCTCATGCAACGGGAAGTCCTTCCGGGCATACACGATGTGGGAGTCCTCATCAGCCGCTAAAGCCTTAATCCCTCTTGGCCAGATTGCGTCCGGCATCTATACGCAGGAATACGAACAACAAGATGGTGAAGCCCCACAAGGATGAACCTCCGTAACTGAAGAACGGCAACGGAATACCGATAACCGGCGTAAGTCCCAACACCATTCCCACGTTGATAAACACATGGAACAGGAAAACACTCATCACACAATAGCCATAGATACGCCCAAAGGCAAAGGGTTGGCGCTCGGCCAAGTGAATCAAGCGGAGAATGAGCACCAGGAACAACACCAATACTCCGGCCGCACCCCAGAACCCTTCTTCTTCCCCGACCGTACAGAAAATGAAATCGGTATCCTGTTCCGGCACATACTTCAGCTTGGTTTGCGTTCCGTTCAGGAAGCCTTTTCCTCGTAATCCTCCGGATCCGATGGCAATCTTGGCCTGATTGACATTGTAACCGGCACCCGAAGGATCGTCCTCCAAGCCCAAAAGCACGTTGATACGTACCCTTTGGTGGGGTTCCATCACACTGTTCAGCACGTAATCGGCCGAATAAAAGAAAGCCATGGAACCCAAGGCAAACAAGGCAATATAAAAGTAACGCGTGACACGCTCGCTCAAAGCCACATAGCATAAATACAAGATCATGGCCACGCATACCGTAATCAAAATCCAGGTGATGTCGAAGGGAATGACAAAGCCGGAAAAGCCAAGAGCCAATGCTATCACGCCCACACCATAAAACAGGATATTCCGTTCCACCGACACCTTGTCACAATAGACATGCACCATACCGATCGTAAAAAGAATCACCATCATCAACACCAGAAATTCTCCGGCGCTGGTGGGGATATGCCCTAACATGACGTGCTCGAAACGTACGCCCACCACAAAGTAAGCCACAGCCGACACCCCGGTAAAAAGCACGGCACCGGGCATCCCCTCCCGATAAAGCATCAGGAAAAAGGCCAGATAGACCAAAGCCGAACCGGTCTCCCGCTGCAAAATAATCAGGACGATAGGCACGACAATAATGGCCAACGTCACCAAAAAGTCTTTCCACCGCGAAATATTATATCCGTAAGCAGACATGAATTTGGCCAAAGCCAATGCCGTGGCACATTTGGCAAACTCGGCAGACTGTAAACTGAAAGGTCCTATCTTTATCCACGAATGGGAGCCCTTGATGTCTCGTGCCAAGAAAGGTGTGACAAACAGCAAGACAAGCAACAGGGCATAAATGACGTATGCAAAGGTATCGTACAACTTCCCGTCGAGCATCAAAAGGATAAAGCCCAATGCCAACGAAGTGCCTATCCAGATAATCTGCATCCCCGAACGGGAATCGAATGAAAAGATGTTCCCCTCCATGTCAAAATCGTAGCTGGCTCCGCAAATGCTGATCCAACCGAACGCCAGCAAGGCCATATATATAAGGATGGTCCACCAATCCAATGAACGCCACACGCCTTTTTCCTTTTCATCTATCCGCCGTACCATAACCGATATGTCTTTGTTGATACATCTCCGCCAATTTCTCGCTTTCGGGCGAGAGTTTGCCGTTCAAATACTGTTCCATCATCAATGCCCCGAGAGGCACACCGTAGTCTGCCCCCCAACCGCCGTTCTCCACATACACGGCAATGGCTATCTTAGGGTCGTTCATCGGGGCGAATCCCATAAACACGGAATGGTCGTGTCCACGGTTCTGTGCCGTACCCGTCTTGCCGCAGACTTCTATGCCGGGAATGTTGGCTTTACGGCAAGTCCCGGCCAATACGGCCCTCCGCATCCCCTGCACCACCGTTTCGTAATGCCGGGCTTCCACCTTCGTGTACCTCCGCCGGGTGTAAAGCGTGTCTATCTGCTCGTCTTGTATTTGTTTCACCACGTGCGGCGTGATAAAGTATCCCCTGTTGGCTATTGTCGCACCGAGATTGGCGATTTGCAAAGGTGTGGCGTTCACTTCGCCCTGTCCGATGGAAATACTGATTACGGTCAACCCGTTCCATGAACCACGATAAGCCTTGTCGTAAAAAGGAGCATTCGGAATCAATCCCCGTTTCTCTCCCGGCAGGTCGATACCGAGCTTATACCCGAACCCCATCGACACCATATAGTCTTTCCACACCGTCATGGCCTCCTGCACATTCTTGTATTTCGTCCGGTTGCCGAACATGTAATAGAGTCCCCAACAAAAGTAAGCATTGCAGGAAGTTCCAATGGCCGGCACCAACTTGGCCGGTGCCGCATGTCCGTGGCATCCCACTTTCAGTCCGCGATAAATAAACCCATGGTAACAAGGGTAAGCCGTTTCGGGAGTAATGATGCCTTCCTGAAGAAAAGTCAACGCCTGCGTGGTCTTGAATGTGGAGCCGGGAGGATACTGCCCCATGATGGAACGGTTCAGCAAGGGTTTCAGCGGATTACGGCTCAAAGCCAAATGGTTTTTTCCACGCTGCCGGCCCACCATCATACGGGGATCGTAAGTAGGCGAAGACACCATGCACAACACCTCGCCGGTAGAAGGTTCTATGGCCACGATACTGCCCAGCTTGCCTTCCATCAGACGCTCGCCGAGCGCCTGCAATTCCAGATCGAGTCCCAAAGTCAGGTTTTTGCCGGGCACAGTTTTGGTATCCAGCTTTCCGTCCATGTATCGCCCTTTGATACGCCCCCGGGCATCACGCAAAAGTATTTGTATCCCCTTTTCGCCCCTCAACTGCTTCTCGTAGGCACGTTCCACACCTTGCTTGCCGATGAAATCACCATTCTGATAATACTCATCTTCCTCCACATCCGCAGGCGACACCTCACCGATGTCCCCCAAGACCAATGCGGCATACGGGGATTGGTATTGACGGATGGAACGACGTTGCACATAAAAACCGGGAAAACGGAACAGCTTTTCCTGAAACACGCAGAACTCCTCGGAAGACAACTGGCTCATGAAAAGCTGCTGGGTGTAACGCGAATAACCGGGATTGCGGTGCCGGTCCTTGATTTCGTCCATCCGCTTGATATAATATTCCTTGGTTATTCCGAGGCTCGCACACAAATCCAACGTGTCCACCCCCTGCTGCTCGTTCATGACCACCATAATGTCATACGAAGGTTGGTTGTAGACCAACAACTTCCCGTTGCGGTCGGTGATGACTCCCCGCGAAGGATATTGGATTTTCTTTAGGAAAGCATTGGAGTCGGCATTCTTCTTGTAATCGTCGCTCATGATTTGCAATGTGAAAAGCCGGACAATATAAATGAGGACGATGCCCGTAGCCACCGCCCCTATTACATATTTACGCTTTTCCCTATTATAATCAGCCATCCCTTCTGTCCGAAACTTCCAACTATTTATTACCTCGCATCCTCTCCAATACCAATATCAGCACAATGGAAAGCGCGCTGCTGCCCAAATAAGTATAAAGCATGTCCAAAGCACTGAAGAAAGAAAAGATTTCAAGCATCATCACGGACGCCTGCTGCAACAGTACAAGTAACGTCACATACCCAATGTATTTCCATCCTCCCAACGTCCGGTAGCCCGGCACCATGTCTTCCAGACAGTCTTTGGGCGTAAACAACCGCAAAAGTGGCGGAGCGCACAAGGCCGTCAAAGTCATGGATGCAGCCCCCAGACCCGGCGTTTCGGAAAAGAAATCGGCTCCGAGCCCGACTGCAAATCCCCACAACAGCCACGCATAACGCGAGGTGTTCAACGGTTGGAGACAAAGGATATACACATATATGACAGGAGTAGCATAACCGAAAAAGTGGATATGGTTGAATACCAATCCCTGAAAAACCAGCAAAATGAATGCCCACAACAATCTACTGAAAAAACTCTGCATCATACATCGGCCTTATTTTTCTGATTCTATCTTTTGCTGCAAACTGTCTATCTCCACCCGATTGGGCGTCGTAAGCACACACACGTCCCTTAACCGGGCAAAGTCCGTACTCAAATTCACCTGTAACTTATAAGAAAGCCCGTCTTCCGAATTTTCCACCTTCGTCACCTTGCCGACAAACAGCCCTGCCGGAAAAACCGCAGAGAAACCACTGGTCTCTACCGTCATGCCTTCTTTCAGGCGAGCATGGCGGGGTATATCGCCCAGAGAGGCATACAAAGGATGCCGACCGTCCCAACGCAAATAACCGAAATAATCGGTTCCCCGCAAACAACAACTGATATTCGACTTGCTGTTCAACAGCGGCATGACAATCGCATAATGGAGCGAAGTCAGATAGACTATCCCCACAATGCCCGTACCGCACACGACCCCCATCTCGGGTTTCACGCCATCCAGCTCCCCTTTGTTGATGGTCAGGTAATTATTATGCCTGTTCACACTGTTGCTTACCACCTCGGCAGGCACCATGCCGAAACCGTCCAACAGTTCCCTCTGACGCATTTCCGTATAGGTGGAATCGTGTTCCGCACGGTCCAACAACTCCGTCAGTGCCCTGACCCGCTGCTCCAACACCAGATTCTTCCGCATCAGGTCTTTGTTCCGTTCACCCAAAGCAATATAGGACAGGAAATCCGACTCCCACTCCAACACGCGTCCGGAAACGGTATTGACAGAAGTGAACCATACACTTCCCTGATAAAGATTGAAACGAAAGAGCAACAAAAGGCTACCTCCTTCCAACAGGATGAAAAGGAGCCAATAGCTATATTTCTTCAGAAAATCGAATAAGCCCTGCACGGGTTACATCAAAAAAGAAAAGTTGTTCACGTTCTTCAATGCTATACCGGTGCCTTTGGCCACACTGTGTAGCGGATCTTCGGCGATGTGGAACGGAATGTTGATCTTGTCGGTCAACCGTTTGTCCAAACCACGCAACAAAGCTCCTCCACCCGTCAGGTAAATACCGTTGTGCACGATGTCGGCATACAATTCCGGCGGCGTATTCTCCAACGCGCTCAAGACAGCCGTCTCGATACGGGCGATACTCTTCTCCATGCAGTGCGCCACCTCCTGATAACACACCGGGACCTCCATCGGCAGGGCCGTAATACGGTTCGGTCCGTACACGATATAATCCTCCGGAGCGTCCTCGCCCAATTCCGTCAACGCTGCTCCCACGTGAATCTTGATACGTTCGGCCATGCGCTCGCTCACCCTCACATTATGCTGGCGGCTCATGTATTCCTGGATGTCGGCCGTAAGGTCGTCCCCTGCGATGCGGATGGAATTATTCGACACGATACCGCCCAAGGAGATTACAGCGATTTCGGTGGAACCTCCGCCAATGTCCACTATCATGTTGCCTTGGGGAGCCTCCACGTCGATTCCTATGCCGATGGCTGCCGCCATCGGTTCATAAATCAGATACACATCCCGTCCCCCGGCATGTTCCGCCGAATCCCGTACGGCACGCAGCTCCACTTCCGTAGAACCGGAAGGAACGCCTATCACCATGCGCAAGGAAGGAGAAAACAGACGGCTGCCCGTATGCACCATCTTGATGAGCCCGCGCATCAACTGTTCGCAGGCATAAAAGTCAGCGATGACTCCTTCGCGCAAAGGCCGTACCGTGCGGATATTGTCATGCGTCTTTTCATACATCAACTTGGCCTTCTCTCCCACGGCGATCATTTTGTCCGTACGCCGGTCTAATGCCACCACGGAAGGCTCGTCCACCACAATCTTACCGTCGCTGGTGATAATGGTATTGGCCGTCCCCAAGTCCATTGCTATTTCCTGAGTAAAAGAAAAGAATCCCATCAGCCCTTCACTTCATTTTAATATTTCCAAATCCGTTACCTTCAAACGCTATCCCTTACTTTCCGTTCTCGAAATAAGCATGTATGGCCGTATCGTAATGGCTGCTCACGCCGAACGCACGAGTGGCAAACCAGCGGCGATCCTCCACATCGGTCTGCGCCCCTTTCCGGTTCAGCAAATCCAACAGCGGCCCATATTCAGCCTTGCTCGGCACGATCACCACATCCTTGAAATTCTTGGCACCGGCACGAATCAACGAAATGCCGCCTATGTCTATCTTTTCGATAATGTCCGCCTCGCATGCACCGCTCGCCACGGTATCCTCGAACGGATAAAGGTCTACGATAACCAGGTCGATTTCAGGTATTTCATATTGTTGCATCTGTGCCTGGTCTTCAGCCAACCCGCGACGCCCGAGAATGCCGCCGAAAATTTTAGGATGCAACGTCTTCACGCGCCCACCTAAAATAGAAGGATAAGTCGTCACTTCCTCCACGGCCTGGCAAGGATAACCCAACTCCTCGATAAACTTCTGCGTACCTCCCGTAGAGAGGAACTTCACACCTTCGTCATGCAACTTCTTCAACAAAGCGTCCAGCCCGTCCTTATGAAAGACCGACACCAATGCGGTTTTGATTCTTTTCGTTTCAGCCATAGTCTTAATACTTATATACGTTTAAGGCACAAAGATACGAATTTTATACTGATTCACGGTGTCTTATCCTTAAAAAATAGTGGGTTACCCCTCCTTTGCGGACGTGAGCGAAACCTACCGGCAGAAATTCAGTGAAGAAGCGGCTCTCTTTCACCCCGTACGCCTCCTCCCCCAAGAGTTTTTGCGAAAATGTCCTTCATCTTTCAGGGCGCAAGACAAACAACTGTCATACAATAAATTACGTCCTGAAGGATATTCCAGGCATCTTTCAGCGACCTTCCATGACGGAAAGCGGTAAAAAGTTCTCAGCCAAACGTTTTTTCAATCTCAGTCGAACGATTTTTCAATCTCAGCCAAACGTTTTTCCGTTCTCAGCCAAACGAAATGAAGCCAGGCTGAAAGATACCTGGAATATCCTTCAGGACGTAACATATACGTAATGAAAGACTTAACATAGCACCTGAAAGATGAAGGATATTTTTGCAAAAACTCTGGGAGAAGGACATGCAATAAGGAATGGCTCCTTTACGGCCGGGATTACACGGGCATCACCGTTATATCATAAATGACTATACAACTTATTATCATTCTTAAAGTAAAATTCATTATGGCCTCATTCAAATTGAAATTCCGCCCTTCCGTCACGCAAGGGCAAGAAGGAACCTTGTATTTCCAAGTGATTCATCGCAGGGTGGTGAAAATGATTTATACCGATTTCCATATACGACAGGACGAATGGAATGATACCACCTCCTTTATCCGAATCACCGGCACGCCGGAAAGGCAGGCTTTCCTGCAACTGACGGCTTCCAAAGTGCAGTGGAACACCAAACAACTTACGGCCATCATCACGGACAAGGAAACAGCAAGGGTGGAATACAGCACGGAAGACATTGTATCGGCCTACAAGCGGTTACCGCCCTGCCAGACATGGTTCGGTTTCGTCCGCGACATGGCCGCAAAAAAGGAAAAGATAGGCCGGCAGGGAACGGGCAAGACTTATCGTGACGCATTGAACAGCTTTATCCGGTTCCGTCAAGGAGAAGACATGGCACCCGATGCCTTGGATAAGGAAACGATTGCCCAATATGAGGCATGGTTGAGAAGTTGCGGACTCAAGCGCAATTCATCCTCATGCTACCTGCGCAGCCTCCGTACCCTTTACCGCAAAGCTGTCGAAATGGGTCTGACTACGGATAAAGGTATCTTCCGCCACGTGTTCACCGGCTTTGCCAAAACCGCCAAACGAGCCATCCCGTTAGAGTCTGTCCGAACCATCAGGCTCCTCCCCCTGCCCTGCCACTCGCCCCTCGCCTTTGCCCGGGATATGTTCATCCTAAGCATTTACCTGCAAGGAATGGCGTTCGTAGACCTTGCCTATCTACGAAAGTCCGACATCCGTAACGGCGTATTGCAATACAACCGTAAAAAGACGCGGCAAAGTCTAAGCATCGGTTGGGAACCTTCCATGCAGGCTATCGTCGAGGAATATGCCCATTTGACGGTTGGCAGCCCGTACCTGTTGCCCATCATCACCCGAACCGACGGCACGGAACGTCGGCAATATGAAAAAGCAGAACATAACATCAATCGGAATCTAAAGAAAATAGGCCGGATGGCAGGCTTGTGTATTCCGCTTACGACCTACGTGGCGCGCCACACCTGGGCCAGCACTATGCGAGACATGGGTTATGACCTTTCGATTGTAAGCACGGGCTTGGGACACGAGAACCTGAAAACCACGCAAATCTACCTTTCTTCGATCGACACCATGGCCGTAACGAAAGCCAACAAGAAGATGATTGACAAGATATTAAAATAAACCCAACCGACATAAAAAGTTTGATTCCCATGGAGGTTGTATAATATGAAGCGGCCACTTGGCGGCAAAGTTAGTAAAAAGAACTGAATCTATAGCGCTTTGCGCAAATATTTTTTGAAAAACATGTATTCAAGCCCTCATTTGTTAGACAAATCATGATGATAAACTATAAAACAGTATTGATTTTAAACGATTTGCCGCCAAGTGGCCGCTTCATATTATGCAACAGCACAAAAGCGGTCGCCTGAAAAGGGAGAATAAACCATTCTAAAACAAAGGATATGGAAACAGATTTTATGAAGCAGACCACGCTTCGTTCATCTCTTTCTATAAAAACGGCAGGTATTTGTTGCTGAGGTTCCTCCAGAATACTACCGTTACACCTGAAACAAGGTATCCCATAACTCTTATGCGTCCGGCATGAGGGGAAAATAAGGATTGCACTTCAAAGTTCGAGAATGACAATACCGGAACATACCGACCCGGAAACAGACCGTAGCGTGAAGCCGCATCGTCACGACAAATTAAATAAGGTGGATTTCCAATGGTTTGTCGTCCGCACCCTTCCCCATCAGGAAAGGAAACTGGCCGATTTGCTTTCGGCTCATCTGTCACACACTCATAATATCCTTGAGGTATATTGTCCTACTCATACCACAGTAAATTTAGAAGACAAAGTCAGGAAGCCACAGACACCCTTGTTTGCCGGCTATGTATTTGTCCTCTCTACCCAAGAAGCTTTGGTCGATTTCATCGACAAGCAGTATCCGGACGGCACTATCCTATATGAACGCAGAATGGCATCCGGACGTAAGGCTTGCTTCCTGACCATACCCGAAGGACAGATGCGTTTCTTCAAGGATTTCAACGAAAATTATGCGGAACACGTCATCGTCCTGGAACGTCCTTATAATAATTACGCTTTTAACCCGAAAACCGGCGAGCCGAACGAGATTGTCAAGGTCTTGGACGGCCCGTTGAAAGGCCGCGAAGGATATTTGACCCGTTTCCACAGAGAACGGAGACTGGTTTTCAACATGAAAGCCATTGACTCAAACCGTCATTTCGCCGTTTCCATTCCTAACGTCTGGAACTTTCAAGTCGTACGTCTGCACAATACCGAAGGCGACCGTCAAACCATCGGTACCCGTAAAGCAAGGGCTGTCGATTGGCTCATCGGTATGTTGGAAAGCTGCGGATATGACGGAAAAACGCTTCCGATGCTATACGGAATAGTAGAATCACTGGCAGTAAAGCCATCGTTCGCCGAACTTCGCAAAGACCTCATCCGGAAAGGCCATGAAGCATTAAGTCAAAGAATGGCCCGTATGAGCGCCCAAGATGCCGAACTTATCCTGAACCTTGTCCGTTACGAGCATGACAATCCCGGTTATGTAAGAAATCATTGGGACAAGCACGTCATCCGTCCGTTTCTCACCCCTGCTCCGGGCGTGGAATTTGAGGACGGCAAAGACGAAGCGGTATTGCCACACGCACATTTCACGGAAATCATCCGAAAGACGGACATTACGGAACAAGCCTACCGCCCCAGCAAGAGCGAGGAAGAATCTATGACCACCACTTATTACAGCCATATCGGTATCATGCCCGACACGCTCCATGACGGTTACATCCTCTTTGCCAACTGGGACATATTCTTGGGCCAATATTTCCTGACTACGGGTAAGGCCAACGAGCGTTTGGTAGAAGGAACGAGCCGAAACGGCAAAGGTGTGAAAGACGGCAAAACTCAGGAAGAAAAGCTCATCGAGTCGTTCCGGAACTTCGCCCCCACGCTCTACCGTGTCCTGACCGATAAGGATTCGGCAGTAAAAGCCTTCCCCCGCCTCAAGATAGGGGAAGAAACCCTGAACGTATTGGCCATTATGGCCACGGACATCGACAGTGCCAAAAAACGACTGGCCACCACTTGCATCGAAATCTGTAAAGAAATCAACGCGACCACACATCTGGCCGTCTGGCGCAGGTATTTGCAGACTGTGTGGTTGCATCAATAGGACATAAAGAAAAGTTATTGACCAGTACATTGGAAACTTATTTTCAAGGACGGAAAGACTTGTCCAAAGGTTTGGCCATGGAGCAGTTGCCCCTCTATTGGTTCGGCAGCGGCACGCCCACCTACCTTATCGAGGTACTGAACAAATTCGGTGTATTACCGTCTCCAATAGGGGGAAACGAGGCTGTGGCGGCCGATTTCGACGCACCGACCGAACGGATGGAAAGCAAGAACTTTCACCTTAACCTATTGAATGATAGACTATAGGAACATTTACGCAAGCGTCAGAAGTGAAAGGCTTGTGAAGGCTTTTTTATGACAGGGTTCACCTTAATACGCTGATATACAAAAAGTATGAAGGATGCGAACCCTTTTCCCGACAAAACTCCTTATAGAGGAGAAAAGAGGCATGTTTGTCCGGAACCAAAAGAATAAATGAAACATTGCAATCTTACTTTGCTCGCTGCAAAGTAAGGTAATAAATCTATACTTATCAAATGAAAAAGGATATAAAAATAGCCGTAGCCGGTACAGGTTACGTCGGGCTTAGTATCGCCACACTTTTAAGCCAACATCATCAAGTAACGGCCGTAGATGTCATCCCCGAAAAAGTGGATTTAATCAACAGCCGGAAGTCACCCATTCAGGACGAATACATCGAGAAGTATCTGGCCGAAAAGGAACTGAATCTGACCGCCACACTCGACGGAGCCAAAGCCTACGCCGATGCGGACTTCGTGGTCATCGCCGCACCGACAAACTACGACCCGGTGAAGAACTACTTCGACACCAGCCACGTGGAGGAAGTCATCGAATTAGTGAAGAATGTCAATCCCCATGCGATAATGGTCATCAAAAGCACCATTCCCGTGGGGTACACGGAAAGCGTACGCAAAAAGTTGGGTACGGAAAACGTCATCTTCTCGCCCGAATTCCTGCGCGAGAGTAAAGCCCTGTACGACAACCTCTACCCCAGCCGTATCATCGTGGGCCGCCCCGAAGGGGATGCCCGGCTAGACAAGGCCGCACACGACTTTGCAGCCCTCCTGCAAGAAGGGGCCATCAAAGAAAACATCGACACGCTGTTCATGGGACTGACCGAAGCCGAGGCCGTGAAACTCTTTGCCAACACCTACCTGGCCTTACGGGTATCCTACTTCAACGAGTTGGACACGTATGCCGAAATGAAGGGGCTGGACACGAAAGCCATCATTGACGGTGTAAGCCTCGATCCACGCATCGGAAGCCATTACAACAACCCCTCGTTTGGTTACGGCGGCTACTGCCTGCCCAAAGACACCAAGCAACTGTTGGCCAATTACCAGGATGTCCCTGAAAACCTCATCGAGGCCATCGTGGAAAGCAACCGCACGCGCAAGGATTTCATTGCCGACCGCGTACTGCATACGGCCGGTTACTACGACTACTACAATCGTGGAGACTTCAATCCTTCCGAGGAGCGGAAGTGTGTCATCGGCGTATATCGCCTGACGATGAAATCGAACTCGGACAACTTCCGCCAATCGAGCATTCAGGGTGTGATGAAGCGCATCAAGGCCAAAGGCGCGGAAGTCATCATCTATGAACCGACACTCGAAGATGGCAGCACGTTCTTCGGCAGCAAGGTGGTGAATGACTTGGATGCTTTCAAGAGCCAAAGCCATGCCATCATTGCCAACCGGTATAATGCTTGTCTGGATGATGTGAAAGGGAAGGTTTATACGAGGGATATATTCAGACGAGATTGACATCATGGAATGAACTATAAATAAGTTCTCAAAATTAGAGACTGTTTATATAATATGTCACAAACCCAGAATAATAATAAACGTATAGCGAAGAATACACTATTATTATATCTTCGCATGATATTCCTCCTTTCCATCAGTTTGTTTACCAGTCGAGTTGTATTGCAAACTTTGGGTGTGGAGGACTACGGTATATATAATGTAGTCGGAGGTGTTGTGGCTCTTTTCGCTTTCTTAAATGGGGCTATGACGGGAGCCACCCAACGTTATTTAAATTTTGATTTGGCAAAAAACGACACCAAAGCTTTATCAGAAACATTCAGTACTGCATTAATCATACATTCCTTGATTGCCCTTACCCTAATCCTTCTTTCTGAGACCGTAGGGCTATGGTTCATGTATGAGAAAATGGTCATACCGGAAGAACGTATGACCGCAGCAATGTGGGTGCTCCAATGTGCCATATTGGTCATGTCCGTCAACATCATCAGCGTACCATACAATGCTGCAATCATAGCCCACGAAAAGATGGGTGCATTTGCCTATATCAGTTTGTTGGAAGCAACATTAAAACTGCTAATCGTATACATGCTCTACATATCACCGGTTGACAAGCTTATCCTTTATGCAATCTTGTTGTTAACGGTAAGTGTCGTTATCCGGTTTGTTTATTCTTCATACAGTCACAAACATTTTAAAGAGACACATTTTCGTTTTATATGGAATACGGTGAAACTGAAAGAAATGGGGGCATTTGCAAGTTGGAACCTGATAGGCAATCTTGCATTAATGGGGGTTACACAAGGGTTGAATATGCTGCTAAACGTATTTTTTGGACCAGTTGTCAATGCAGCCCGCGGGGTGGCTGTACAAGTACAAGGAGCAATCCAACAGTTTGCCAATAATTTTCAGACAGCGATCAACCCTCAGATAACTAAAAGCTATGCCTCCAACCAATTAGAATATATGCACTCCCTGATTTGCCGTGGAGCCAAATTCTCTTTTTTTATGGTGCTGTTCATGTCATTACCGTTCCTTATAATGACCGACCAAGCATTGGCACTTTGGCTAAAGACTCCACCTGCATATACAAGCACATTTCTCCGGATTATACTGTTGAACGTAATGATAGACTGTCTTTCCAACCCATTAAACAACGCAGTAAACGCATCGGGGAAAATCCGCACATTCCAATTAACCAATGGTGTTCTCATGCTTTCGGTTGTACCATTGGCGTATGTCGCCCTAAGAATGTATGCCAACCCATCACTCGCATTCTTCACCCAACTGGTTATCACAGGCATAGCACATTTCATCAAGCTTTCATTTACAAAAGAACGGACAGGACTACCACTTTCATATTATGCCCGGAAAGTCTATTTACCGGTTACAACAGTAGGTATATTATCTCCCATAATACCCTACAGCCTATATAATAGTCATGGAACTAAAGACCTCTTAAGTTTCTTCATAACGGGATTTCTTTGCCTTGTAAGTGTAGCCCTGACGGCATACATTTTTGGATTGTCCAAAAATGAACGTGCTGTAATTAATACTAAGTTAATAGCCATAACAAACAAGATAAAAAGATGAGCACAAAAATCGGAACCATAACATTTCAGGCATCGCACAACTGCGGTTCATTGTTACAAGCGTACGCACTCCAACAAACTCTAAAGGCAATGGGATATGACAACGAAATCATCAACTTTTCCAATGAAGGTTCTCGTGATATGTATTCTATCCTACCACCGATTCATCTTTTCAGAAGAGGTATTCGGGGACGTTTACAAAATTGGATAAGAAGTGTCCGGTATTACGGTATCCTCAAAAGGCAACACGCATTTTATGAGAGTTTTATAACAAACAAGTTCCGTATGTCAAATAGAGTTTATAACTCAAATGAAGAGTTACAAAATGCACATTTTGATTACACACACTATATAACCGGAAGCGACCAAGTCTGGAATATAGCTTGTCCCGATGCCGACACGGCCTACTATCTCGACTTCGTGAAAAAGGGAAAAAAGATAGCCTATGCTGTGTCTACTGGTGCAACCGACATAGCTCAAAAAGCAAACAATTACGGGTTATATAAAAAACTTGTGGATGATTTCGATTTCATTTCCGTGCGCGAACAGAACGCTGTTACACAGTTCCGGAAAATGACAGGGCGCAATGACATAGAGTTGTTGATTGACCCAACTCTCCTGTTTACACAGGGAGATTGGGAGAACCATTTTAACCTCAATAGACCAATGGTAAAAGGCGATTACATCTTCTATTATGCCTTCCATTACGATGATGCAGTCAATAAAGTTGTCATGGAGATAGCCAAGCGCATGAATATGCCTGTTTACATCATGGAAGCCAAGGCGTGGGGGCCAAAAGGTTGTAATAAGTCTGGACTGAAACTTTGTGAAAATTCAGGTCCCGAGGCTTTTTTGAACCTAATGAAATTTGCCAAACTATCTTTGACCACTTCATTCCATGGCACTGTATTTTCCGTGATATTCCGTAAATGCTTTTGGTTCATAGACAGTGCCATGCACAATCCGATGGACGACCGTGCCGCAACACTTGTCAACCAACTCGGCTTACCGGAACGACTGATTCAAGGCGAAGCCCTCTTGCAACAAAAAGTAGATATTATGCCCGATTATAGCCAAATGGACGAGCATATCAGTGCTTTACAGGTTGCCGCAAAAGCATTTCTAATCCGTTCCTTGTCATGATGCAACATGCCATTTTAGTGGAGACCCATGCCAACGTGGATTTGTTAGCAAAGGTTATCCGGAAAATGACCGCCGATAATCATTATTTCTTCATCCATGTAGACAGTAAAGCAAAGAATTATCAGGATTTCTTAACATTAGCTTCCCACCATGTCTGTTTCACGGATAAACGGTATAACGTCAGATGGGGTTCTGTAGACCAAATTTATGCAACCTTGGAACTGATAAGCAAAGCGCGGTCTATTGGAATTGATTTCGACTATTACCACTTGATTTCAGGGCAAGACTATCCCGTTCATACCTCCAGATATTTTGATGATTTCTTTTCCAACAGCACCTGTTCTTATATGGAATTGGACAGCAAGAGCCCTATAGGACCAAGATATATGTACTATCATCTGAATGGAATAATGAATGTACGCAAGGGGATTGGCGAGACATTAAAAAGATATAGCCTTGAATTACAAAAATACCTTTCCTCTCTTTTTCAACTAAGAAAGCCATTGCCCATGCGACCTTATAAAGGAAGTAATTGGTGGAGCCTGCATAAGAATATGCTCGGTTACATATTGGCATACATAAACCAACACCCCGAATATCTTAAACGTTTCAGATTCTCATCATGTTGTGACGAAGTTTTTTTCCATACTTTAGCATTCAACAGCAAGTTAAAATGTACCATCGTTAAAGACGATCTACGATATTACGACTGGCATCGCACATATCCAAATGAAAAATTACCAAGGGTACTTACCCATAGTGATTATAATAAAATTATAATTACTAATGCTTTATTCTGCCGCAAAATAGAAAGCCCAATCTCTAATGACTTAATAAAAGAGCTTGATAAAGATTTATGAAATATTTAGTATTTGCATTTTTATTTCTTTGTTGCTACAAAGTACTCAGGAAAAACGGAGTGGAAAAATTTCTATGGTTAATGGTGGGTATGTTAATGATAAATTCCACATATTCGCCCATAGTCCTCAAAAATGCACATTTTACATTGTCCCTAACCTATTTAGCATCATTATTAATCGGCCAAAACACTATCAAAGACTTTGGAAAATATCCATTAAAAAAAATTTCTATTATAATTGCTATAGTTTATGTTATAATTGCAATAAGTTGTACTTGGCAATCTTTTCCGCAATCACTATATAAAGGAGCTATCGATTATTCTATTTCCTTCTTAATGCTCTTTGCAGGGTATAATGCAATAAAAGATAATGCTGATTACGATAGAGTTTTGAAAGTATTAAAAACAATAGTATTAGTATAGGAAGTTTATGGAATCTTTACTTTCGTATTAAAAGACAATCCGTATAACAAACTACTAGGAATTTCAGAAGTTGGCATTAATTATGATTTTTTTGAAACCCAAAGAGGTTATAGGATAGCAGGATTCTGCAATACAAGTAATCCTCACGCTCATCTGTTAATGGTTTCCTCTTTTCTTCTTATTAATCGTGAAAAAAGCAAGTATAATTATATACTATTAATCCTTTCGCTTATGAATATCTTATTATCCGATTCAAGAGCACCACTGGCTGACCTAGGAGTACTCATTTTGATGTATTTTATTCTCACAAAAGGTTCTTCTAAAAAAA